>Ga0209233_1000364_pt1 | contig 41118 bp, 37 predicted proteins | sample AraplaCL_Cvi_mCL_FD_184269 | JGI IMG/M metagenome (GOLD analysis project Ga0209233, IMG submission 184269) | Arabidopsis root microbial communities from the University of North Carolina, USA - plate scrape CL_Cvi_mCL (SPAdes) (version 2) | ecosystem: Host-associated > Plants > Roots > Endosphere...
GCCAGCCTATTTCAACGGCTTGATACCGAACGAGAAATAGGCCGACGACGACGGCGCGAGCGCGAAGCGTTGGATCGTCTTCAGCCGGGGCTCTTCGCATGAGCGAATTTCCCCGGACAGCAGTGGGCGTGCGCCGGAATGACGAGGCAAAACCGTGCATGATCGCGTGCCAACGTTGGGGTTCGCATACGCTCCCCCCAACCTACCTACGGGGGAGGTTTATACCTCCCGCATCACCATCAACCGAATCTCCGTCATATCCTCGATCGCATAACGCACGCCTTCGCGGCCGATGCCGGACAGCTTCACGCCGCCATACGGCATGTTGTCCACGCGGAAACTCGGTACGTCGTTGACGATCACGCCGCCTTGTTCCAGTTCGTCCCACGCGCGCATGCCGTGCGCAAGGCTGTTGGTGAAGATGCCGGCCTGCAGGCCGTAATCGGAATCGTTGACCCGCGCAAACGCCTCGTCGATATGCTCGAAGGGCTCCAGCAACACGAACGGCCCGAAGGCCTCCATGCGATTGACCTTGGCATCCTTCGGCACGTTTTCCATCACGGTGGCTTCGAGCATGTTTCCCTTGCGCTTGCCGCCGCATAGGATCTTGCCGCCAGCCTGCCGTGCTTCGTTGATCCAGCCTTCCAGCCGCGCCGCCGCTGCTTCGTCGATCATCGGCCCCAGGAACACGCTCTTGTCTTTCGGATCGCCGGCCTTCAGTTGCTGCACGGCGGCAACCAGGCGCTGCTTCAGTGCTTCATACAGCGAGGCATGCGCGTAAATCCGCTGCACGCTGATGCAGCTCTGGCCGGATTGATAGAACGCGCCGAAGACAAGCCGCTCGATCACCCGGTCCAGGTTCGCATGCTGGTCGGCATCGACAATGCAGGCCGCGTTGCCGCCCAGTTCCAGGGTCACCTTCTTGTGGCCGGCGCGTGCTTTCAGATCCCAGCCGATCTGCCCGCCGGTAAACGAAAGCAGCTTCAATCGCGCATCTTCCACCAGCGGCGTGGCGTGCTTGCCGTCCAGGGTCAGTACGGAAAACGCACCTTTGGGCAGGTCGGTCTCCGCCAGCACCTGGCCGATGATCAACGCGCCGATCGGCGTTTTTTCCGATGGCTTCAACACGAACGGACAACCCGCCGCGATGGCCGGCGCCACCTTGTGCGCCACCAGGTTCAACGGAAAATTGAATGGCGTGATGAACGATACCGGCCCCAGCGGCACGCGGCGCGTAAAGCCGTGGTAACCGTCCAGGCGCCCGGCGAGTTCCAGATTCAAGGTTTCGCCGTTCACGCGCACCGCTTCGTCGGCAGCAATGCGGAAGGTTTCGATCAGGCGCGTGACTTCGCCGGCGGCATCCTTGATCGGTTTGCCGGCCTCGATGCACAGCGCCATCGCCAGCTCGTCGTAGCGTTCCTGGAAACGCTTTACGCAATGCTGCAACACCGCCTGCCGCGCCCACGGCTTGAAACGCTTCATGGGGCCGGCGGCCTGCACGGCCGCGCGAATGGCTTGTTCCGCGGCCTGCGCATCCGGCACGGCGACACGTGTGGCGACCTCGCCGCTGTATTTGTCGTATACCTCCATCATTTCGGAGGAGGTGCGCGGCTCGTTGGCCAGGTAATAGGGATAGGTTTTGTCGAGCATGCTCACTCCTTCACCGCAGCGCTCAGCTTGCGGATTTCTTCATCCAGCACACGATGGTTGTCGGAATAGTCGATCGCAAGGTCGATCAGGTGCACGCCGCCTTCATCGAAGGCGCGCTGCAAGATGGGCAGGAATTCATCCGCGCTCTGCGGGCGATGCCCGTGTGCGCCATGCGCCTGGGCGAAAAGCACGAAGTCCGGATTGCTGAACTGCATGCCGTAATCGGCGTAGCCCATTTCCGCCTGCTTCCAGCGGATCATGCCGTAGGCGTCGTCGCGCAATAGCAGGATCACCAGGTCCAGCTTCAGGCGCACCGCGGTTTCCAGCTCCTGCGCATTCATCATGAAGCCGCCGTCGCCGCAGATTGCCAGCACCTTGCGCTCCGGATACACCATCTTGGCCGCCATCGCCGAGGGCAGGCCCGCACCCATGGTGGCGAGCGCGTTGTCCAGCAGCACCGTATTGGGCTGGCGTGCCTTGTAATAGCGCGCGTACCACAGCTTGTACATGCCATTGTCCAGGCACAGGATGCCGTCGTCCGGCATGAAGCGGCGCGTATCGGCCACGATGCGCACGGGGTGCATCGGGAAGCGCGCTTCATCGGCGTATTGGCCGAGCTGCAGCTGGAACGCTTCGCGCACCTTGTTGAAGTACTGAAAATCCCAGTGTTCCTGCACGCTCAATGCATCGGTCAATCGTTCCACCGTGTGCGCGATATCGCCCACCACTTCGATCTGCGGAAAATACACCGTGTCCACTTCAGCCGACGAGAAATTGATGTGAATCACCGTGCGCCGCCCGCGTTGCATGAAGAACGGCGGCTTTTCCACCACGTCGTGGCCGACGTTGATGATCACGTCCGCCGCGTCGATCGCACGATGCACGAAATCGCCGTCGGATAGCGCGGCATTGCCCAGCCACAACGGATGATCCTCATCGACCACGCCCTTGCCCATCTGGGTGGTGAAGAAGGGGATGCCGAGCTTGTCGATAAAGGCGCGCAGCGCGACGGCCGTGCGCTGGCGGTTGGCGCCCGCGCCGATCATCAGGATCGGATGCCTGGCCAGGCTGATCGCTTCGGCCGCCTGCACCAGCGCGGCGTCGTCCGGCGAAGGCCGGCGCGCATACTCGGTCGGCAAGAGGATGTATTCGTCCACCTCGTCGCGCGCGATGTCTTCGGGCAATTCCAGGTGCACCGCGCCGGGGCGTTCTTCCTCCGCGCGGCGGAACGCTTCACGGATGCGCGCGGGAATCGTCGCCGCGGATACCAGCTGGCGTGTGTACTTGGTCAGCGGCTGCATCATGTCCACCACGTCCACCAGCTGGAACAGCCCCTGCTTGTGCGTGCGGATCGGTTTCTGACCGGTAATCATCAGCATCGGCATGGCGCCGAGCTGGGCATAGGCCGCCGCCGTCACCAGGTTGGTGGCGCCCGGCCCCAGCGTGGACAGCGCCACGCCAGCCTCGCCGGTAAGCCGGCCCCAGGTGGCCGCCATGAACCCGGCCGCCTGTTCGTGACGCGTCACGATCAGCTTGATGGACGATTCGCGCAACGCCTCCACCAGATCGAGGTTCTCCTCGCCCGGTACGCCGAAAATGCGGCTTACGCCTTCGGCTTCCAACGCTTTCACAAACAAGGCCGCGGCCTTCATGCATCGTCTCCTGCAAAGATAACGCTGCTATATGTACTCCAATGTACGATTCGTGCGGGAATGCGTTTGAGTCGTGGGAAGAATGGATGCGTAGGCGCGTCAAAAAAGCTGGGATTTCATCCTGGCCTATGTGGTGCTGCGCTACTGCTTGCTTACGCGCAGGGACAATTCTCCGTCGGCCAGCTTCGCCCGCAACGGCGTATCTGCCGCCACATGCTGCGCCGAGCGCAACACCTTGCCGTCCGCATCGAACAGGATCGCATAGCCGCGTTCCAGCGTTGCCAGCGGGCTTACCGCATGCATCGCACGGGCAAGGTGCTGCAGTTCCAGCCGTTCGCGCTGCAGTGTGTGCTGGATCATCTGCCGCAGTTGCACTGCATGCTGTTCAAGCCGCTGCCGCAACAGCGCCACGCGCTGGCGCGGATGCTGTGCCAGCAACCGGGCATGCACGCGATCCAGCCGTATCGTCTTGTGCGTCGACTGTGCCTGCCGGCACGCAAGCAAGCGGCGATGCAATTGCTGCAATCGCTGGCGGTCGCGCGCCAGCCGCGCCTGCGGCCGCTGCGCCTGCAGGCGCGCCAGCAGGTGGTCGAGTTGTTGAATGCGGGTATGCAAGCGACGTTCGTGGATGGCCACGGTGCGCTGGCGCAACTGCTCCACATGCCGGCGTAGCGCCAGCATGTCCGGCACCAGCAACTCCGCCGCCGCCGAGGGCGTGGGTGCGCGCAAGTCGGCCACGAAATCGGCGATGCTGAAGTCGATTTCGTGCCCTACCGCGCTGACCACCGGCACCGCGCTGGCATGCACTGCGCGTGCCACCTGTTCGTCATTGAACGCCCACAAATCCTCCAGCGAACCGCCGCCGCGCGTAAGCAGCAGCACGTCGTAGCGTCCGCAAGCCGATGCCTTGCGCAGCATCGACACGATCGCCGGCGGCGCTTCGCGGCCTTGCACCGGCACCGGCAGCACGTCCACTTCCACCAGCGGCCAGCGTCGCGACATCACGCTCAATACATCGCGAATCGCCGCGCCGGTGGCGGAGGTGATCACGCCGATACGGCGCGCAAAGCGGGGCAGGGGGCGCTTGCGTTCCTGCGCGAACAGACCTTCCGCATCCAGCTGCGCCTTCAGCCGTTCGAACTCGCGCTGCAACGCGCCTTCGCCGGCCGGCTCCATATGCTCGACCACCAACTGGAACTCGCCGCGCGGCTCATACAGCCCAACCCGCGCGCGGCACAGCACGTGCACGCCATCCCCGGGCCGAAAACGCAGCCCCATGCTCTTGGTCTTGAACATGGCGCAGCGCACCTGCGCTAGGCTGTCCTTCAAGGTGAAATACAGATGCCCGGAAGCGGGGCGCGCCACGTTGGACAGCTCGCCTTCGATCCACACCAGGGGCAAGGCATCTTCCAGCAAACCGCGTACCAGCCGGTTGAGCGTGCTGGGCGTTAGAACGTGCCGGGTCGGCTTGCCGCCGGCACCCTCGGGGAAGTCGTCGGGCGCGTGCATGGACGCGGGAGACTAGCACGAATGACTTGAGGAACATCGTATTGGCGCACCCATGCTCATCGCGCATGCAGGTTCGTGCAAGCCGCTGCGCGCAGGACGCTTCCTCCCCTGCTTGCAGGGGAGGAGTTGGGTCGGCATGACCGGTGCTTTTGACGTTGCCTACGATCCCTTGCACAGCGTAAGCAGATCGGAGACCGACGGGAGCTGGCTCAGGCTGATCGGGATGGAACTGCCGCAGCTGACGGTCGTGACAGGCACCCCCAGCAGCGCGGTGGTAAGCGTGATGCCAGGACTGTTGATGGAAAGCGTGGAACCGTTGACCAGGCTGATCGATCCGTTTTGTACCGTGAGCGTCGCATTGCCGACACCAAGCACATTTAGCGCGATACTGCAGGTACCGTTGGGGACGCTCATCGTCGGCGGCGACAAGCTTGCCGAAAACGCAGCACCTTGGCAGGTCCCTGTAAGGCTCGACAAACCCTGGTTGACGGTGAGCGTAGCGGTCCCCTGATCGATGGTCGCCGTGCCGTTGTTGGTGTCGATGACGAGTGCCGTGGTACTGAGGGTGCCCGGTATGGTGGTCAGCGGAAGATTAGCGGTGCCGGTGCAAGTTACCGGCGCCGCCGCGAACACGCCATGGCTGTTGCTGATCACGTTCGGCGATTGGCAATTGAGGACGCCGCTGCCGCCGGGAATCGTACCGTTGCAGGCAAGTGCGTAACCGGCGTCATTGGTGTTGATCTGGCATTGAAGCGTAACGGGGCTTCCGGTTTGTGCATGCGCCGGCGCGGAACTCAGGAGCGTGGCCGACAGGGTCAGTATGGCGACGGCCAGCGCGCTGAGCACGCTGGCTGCATTTAACTTGAAGAAGGACAGACGCGTGAGATGCGGTTTCATGGGCGCTTCCTCGATGTGGCGGCGAACGGGTCGGAGAGCAGGGCACGGCAAGGTATTTCGACCTTGCCGTGCTCGCATGATTTGCGACGGCTTACGACCCGCTGCACGGAGCAGGAACGGTGATGGGGAAGATTTGCTTGAGATTGATGGCGACGGAGGGGCTGCAGCTCGCGCCGACGTTGATAAGGCCGAGCAAGGAAGCCTTGGCGATAATGTCGAGGCTATTGACCGTAAGGACCAGATTCGGCGAATCGGTCACATCGATGGTCGACCCGTCCGTGGCCGTGATCTGCGCGGTACCAATACCCAGCACGCTGGCTGTGAGGTTGCAGGTGCCTCGGTTGCTGATCGTAAGCGGCGACAAGGTCGCCGACAGCGCCGCGCCGCTGCAACTGGCGGTTGCGCTTGATAGGCCCTCATTCAACGCCACGGTGACAACGCCACTTGCGGCCGTGATCGATCCGTCATTGGCATTGATGGTGACCACGGTGCCGTTCACGGTTACAGGTATGCTGGTTCCTGCAAGCGAAATGTTTCCGGTGCAACTTCCGGCAACGGTATATACACCGTTGTTGTCGCTGATCAGATTGGGTGATTGGCAGTTCAGGCTGACGCTGCCGTCGGGAATCGTACCGCTGCAGAAGATGGTGTCGCTGATACTGCCGTTGCTGCCGACCTGGGTGCCCACCTGGCATTGCAATGCCGGAGTGGTTGCCGCTGCAGCGCGGACTGGGACAAGGCTCAGGCATGCGGCGGATGCGGTCAACGCGGCGATGGCCAGCACAGTGAGCGCTCTGCGCGCCTTGAACGTGAAGATGGAGCCCAGCTTCATAGGTGCCTCCTCGGTATGACGTAAGACAGCGTTGGATGGCCGAGCACAATCGGCGAGTGCAACACGCTTCCCAAGACGGCCTGACTGTCCCCGGACGAATCGGGCAAACGTGGTGGATGGCGCCCATGCAAGGGGGTGCCCCGTCTGCCCGCGCGCAATGTAGTCACCTCAAGCGAAAGCTTGCGTATAGGCGCTGCGACGAAAAGCAGCACGCAACCTGTCCCCGTTCTGCGCCGTGACCGTCGTCACCGATCATGTGATTGGAAACTTACCGGTGGCCGCCGTGCATGTCCTGCAGGTGGCGTATATGCCGCCTGCGCCATCGCCACGCTCGAATGCCGGTATTGATGGCAAACCACGCGGCGACCGCCGCCAACGGCCAGGCGATCACCGCCGGCCAGAGCACCGCCACCACGGCAAGCGCGGCGAGCAGCAAGGTCACGCTCAGCAAGGCGCCGCTTTCGGTATCGCCCAGAATCCGGCGGTCGGTCAGCGCCGCGCCCATGGTATTGGCAATGCGCAGTGCGCCGGCCGCGGCGCGGCCAGAGCTTCCGCCTGCATGCCGCGGTTGCAGCGGTCGGGCCTCGCTGCTGCGTACGCGCTCGCCGCGCCGATAACGGCGCGGCGCCAGTACGATCTCGGTGGCGTTCTCTAGGTCCTTTTCATATTGCGCGGCCAGTTGCGTGGCAAAGCCGGCATCTTCGATGGCCACGTCGATCTCGCGGTTGTTCAACCAACTGGCAAGGTTGAGATTGGAAGAACCCACGCGCGCCCATTGGGCGTCCGCCACCGCGGTCTTGGCATGCAGCATCGAGCCGTTCCATTCGAACACGCGAATGCCGGCTTTCAACAGCGGCCGATAACCCGTGCGCGACATCCCGGCGACCAGTGGAATATCGCTGGTGCCCGGCACCAGCAGGCGCACGTCGACGCCATCGCGCGCGGCGGCGGACAAGGCTTGCACATAGGGCGCCACGCCCACGAAATACGCATCGGTCAGCCACAGGCTGCGGCGCGCCATGGCGGCGATCAGCTGGTCCAGCCGGTACATGCCGGCGGTTGCCGGCTGGGTGGCGATCACGCGCAGCGCCACCCGGCCCGCTTCCACGTGGGTGGCTACGGGCGCGTAGATCGGATGCGCACCGCCGGCTGCGATCCAGCTGTCGGCAAATGCGGCTTCCAGTTCCAGCACGGCCGGTCCGCGCAGGGCCACGCCGGTATCGCGCCACGGCGGGATGTTGCGCGATGGATGGCCCAGCCATTTCGCGCTGATGCAGACGCCGGAGAGAAACGCCAGGCATCCGTCCACCACCAACTGCTTGCGATGATCGCGGCTCATCCAGCCCAGGGCCTGGCCAAGTTGTGGCGGGTTGAACACGCGCACTTCACCACCGGCTTCGCGCAGCGGCTTCCAGAACGCCGAGCCGGATTGGCCAAGGCAGCCCAGCCAGTCGACGATCACCGCGACCTGTACGCCACAACGCGCGCGTTCCGCCAGGGCGTCCCGGAAGGCACGCCCCACGTGGTCGTCGCGGATGATGTAGTTCTCCAGCAGCACGCGATGCTGCGCACCGCGGATGGCGGCCAGCCATGCCTCGAAATGCTGCTCGGCATCGATCAGCAGATCCACCTTGTTGCCGCCCAGCAGCGGTGCGCCGGCGGCGCGGCTCAAGGCCTGCTCGGCGAGGACGCGATTGGGAACGGGCGGCAGCGTGGTGGACATGCTGGAAGTATAGGGACGCCGGTGTAAACCACCGTATCGGATGTTGTGTGCGGTTTATGCTCGAGCCACACGCTGTTCCACCTTCCGCGCTTTCTGGCATGATCAAGCCATGTTGCCAGAGCAGCGTTTTACGGACACCGATGCCTGCGCGCAGCTCATCGTGCAGCGGCTGGGCGCCGACTTGCGCGTCGCCGCCCCCCTGGGTCTCGGCAAGCCGCATGGATTGCTCAATGCCTTGTACGGCCTGATGATCGCCGACACCTGGCGCTCCATGACCTTGTACACCGCCTTGTCGCTCACGCGGCCGCGCGCGAAGAGCGCGCTGGAAGCGCGCTTCCTCGATCCGTTCGTGGCGCGCCACTTCGGTGCCGATTACGTCGATCCCCAATACGCCGTCGACCAGATGCAGGGCAAGCTACCGCCCAATGTGGCGGTGCACGAGTTCTACATGCAGTCGGGCGCCTTGCTGCACTCGGGCAGTGCGCAGCGCAACTACATCAGCCAGAACTACACGCACGTGGCGCGCGACCTGGTGATCCAGGACATCAACCTGCTGGTGCAACTGGTTGCGCGCCGCGAAACGCCGGCCGGCGTGCGTTACAGCCTGTCGTGCAATCCTGATCTCACGCTGGATTTTCTTGAGCGCGTGAAGGCGGCCGGCAAGACGCGCCCGTTGTGCGTAGCGGTGGTGCATCCGGCGCTGCCTTACATCGGCGGCGCGGCGGAAGTGCCGCAGAACTATTTCGACATCGAACTGGCGCCTGCCGCATCGCCGCCGCTGTTCGCCTTGCCGAGAATGCCGGTCGACCTTGCCGAATATGCGCTGGGCCTGCACGCCAGCGCCTTGGTGAAGGATGGCGGCTGCCTGCAGATCGGCATCGGCGCGTTATCCGATGCCTTGGTCAAGGGTTTGCTGCTACGGCACCAGGACAACACTGCCTGGCGAAAAATGCTGGTTGCGCTGGACCCGCGCGGCGCCACGCATCGGCTGGCCGAACGCATCGGCGGCCTTGCCACGTTCAAGACCGGCTTGTACGGCTGCAGCGAAATGCTGCTGGACGGTTTCATGCATCTGGCCAAGGCCGGCGTCCTCAAGCGGCGCAGTTGGGACAATCTTGCGCTGGAGCGCGCCGCCGCCGGCGGGCGCTTGCCGAACGACGTGCCCGGCGGACATTACCTGCGCGGCGCCTTCTTCCTGGGCACGCGCGAACTCTACGAATGGCTGGAAACCACCGTCGGCAGCGACGCCGATGCGATCGACATGTGCCCGGTTTCCAACGTCAATCATCTCTATGGCGATCATCAGTCGCTGGCCATGCTGCAGCGGCGCGGCGCGCGGTTCTTCAACACCTGCATGATGTCGACCTTGCTTGGCGCGGCGGCGTCCGAAACGCTCGAAGACGGCCACGTGGTGAGCGGCGTCGGCGGGCAGTACAACTTCGTTGCCATGGCGCACGAACTGCCCGATGGCCGCTCCGTGCTGCTCCAGCGCGCAACCCGGCGCGGGCGCGGTGGCGTGGAAACCAATATCCGCTGGCAATACGGCCAGGTCACCATTCCGCGGCACCTGCGCGACATGGTGGCGACCGAGTACGGCGTGGCGGACCTGCGTGGCAAGAGCGATAGCGAATGCATCGAAGCCATGCTGGCGATCAGCGATGCGCGCTTTGTGGACGCACTGGCGGCGGAAGCCAAGTCGCATGGAAAACTTGCTGCGGATTTCAAGATTCCGGACGCATGGCGCAAGCATCACCCCGACGCCCTGCGCGAGGCATTGGCCAAACCTGTAAGCAAGGGATGGCTGCCGCACTTTCCGTTCGGCAGCGATTTCACCGAGGTCGAGCAACGCCTGTTGCCTGCCTTGGAATGGTTGCAAGCGTCCAGTGCGACATGGCAGGGCAGGTGGCAGTTGCTCAAAGGCTTGTGGAAGCCGGGCGCGGCCACGGCCGAAGAAGCCGCAGCGCTGGAGCGCATGCAATTGTCCGGCGCAATCCGTCTCGGCGACCGGCTGCAGCGGCGACTGCTGCAAGCGGCGTTGCGACGCGCATAGACAACGCGACACGAATTGCGTAAATCCGCACAGCATGCTTCACTCGGCCGGTGGCAGAATGCTTTTTTTCGGATCGACAGGGGCGGCACGTGGCACATTTTCATGACAGCGATTGCAACCGTTTGCTGACGGTGCGCCATCTCCATCCATCGTCAACAAGGGGCGCGCGCCGAATCATCGCCACGCCGTGATCAGGGTCAGTCCGCAACTGCGCACCGCCGGCACGTACGTGCTGGTGTCGGCGGCGTGGATCTGGTTTTCCGGACGTCTGCTGGGCGACCTGGTGCACGATCCTCATCGCATCGTCCTTTACCAGATTGCGAAGGGATGGCTGTTCGTACTGGGCACCGGATGGCTGTTGTACTGGATGATCGGCCGCACCGTGCAGCGCCTGGACCAGGCCAACCAGCAATTGCTCGACAGTCACGAGCAAGCCTTGCGCGTGCTGGTGGAGGCCATGGACATCCGGCACAAGGAAACCGGCGACCATTCCGAACGCGTGGTGCGCATGGCGCTGGGGTTGGCGAAACTGGCGGGGCTGGAAGGCGATGCCTTGCGCGACGTCAAGTTCGGCGCGCTATTGCACGACATCGGCAAGCTGGCCTTGCCCGACGCCATCCTGATCAAACCCGGCAAGCTGGACGACGAAGAAATGCAGCTGATGCGCACCCACCCGCGCATGGGCCACGACATGTTGCAGCGAATCGCGTTTCTGCGCGGCGCCAGCGCCATTCCCTACTGCCACCACGAGCGCTGGGACGGCACCGGCTATCCGCAAGGCTTGAAAGGCGAGCAGATTCCGCTGGCGGCGCGCATCTTCAGCGTGGTGGACGTGTGGGATGCGCTGAGCTGCCGACGCGTGTACAAACCCGCATGGCCGGAGCCGGAGGTGCTCGATTATCTGCGCAAGGCCGCCGGCGGACAGCTCGATCCGCAGCTGGTGACGTTGTTTCTCGATCACTACGCCGAGTTGAAGGCGCTGGCGTTGAACGTGCACTGATCGCCGTAATCCCATGGCCGTCATTCCCGCTTTCGCGGGGAATGACGGTATGGATGGCAATGCTGGGATTTCATCCCAGCGTACGTTCAACCCGGTGACGCTTCGCGGTGGCGAGCCAACCGGCGCTGCGGGCGCAGCAGCAAATAAAAGGCCGTTACGTGCGTCACCATCAGCAGCGGCACGTAGATGATCGGGATGGCATACGTGCTGCCCAGCTCGCCTGCACGGGCAGGAAGGTCGATCAGCACGGCGTGGTAGTAATCGACGACAAGGTCGACTATTCCCATCACATTGAACGCCACCACGAACGACCAGAACAGTGGTCGTATGCGTGTCGTGAGCAAGGCCAGCATCGCCAGCACGCCGGTTGCGAAATCGCCATATGCCGCGAACGTCGCAAAACTGGCGGGCAGGTCGGGACTGACCACACCCGGTAGCAGGAACACCAACCCGAAGAAACGGAAGCTGTGCAGGGTGGCGATGGCGCGTTGCGCCTCGAACGAGGCCATCGACCGGAGCCTGGGCCAGATGTAGGTGCCGAAGCAAAGCAGCCAGGCGACGTAGCCCAAGACGAGATGGCATTGAAAAAGACGTTCCGGCGACATGGTTCCTCCTGCCAGGGTATGGGGTGGCGCATCGCTCATGGCGCGCAGCCCAGGTGTACCATCGCCGGGCACGAGCGACTATTCGCCACAATGTTGATGGGCTATGAAGCAGAACTTCACAGTCAGGCAGGGCGCGCTGGATGGGGTGGAAGCGTTTCTCAGCGTTGCCCAGCACCGCAGCTTTCGTCGGGCCGCCGCGGAACTGGGCGTGACGCCCTCGGCCATCAGCCAGGCGGTGCGCGTACTTGAAACACGCATCGGCGCCACGCTTTTCATGCGTACCACGCGCAGTGTCGGATTGACCGAAGCCGGTGAACGGTTTCTGTCGCGCGCAAAGCCTGCGTTCGAGGAACTGGTCGCCGCCAGCGACGTGGCACGCGGACTCGGCCAGCGACCGGCCGGATTGCTGCGGCTGTCCGTGCCGCGCGCGGTCGTGCCGATCCTGCTGGAACCGGTGATCGCATCCTTCTGCCAGGCCTATCCCGAGATCGAAGTGGAGATCGCCGCCAGCGAGGAGCTGGTCGATCTCGCTGCGGAAGGTTTCGATGCCGGCATCCGCATGGGGCAGTTTCTCGATGCCGACATGGTTGCCGTACCGCTGACGCCGCCGTTTCACTTCATCGTCGTCGGCAGTCCCGCCTATTTCAAAGGCCGCAAGCGGCCCAGGGCCATCGACGATCTGCGCCAGCATGCCTGTTTGCGTTGGCGGCGATCCAGCGGAGCGATTGCGCCCTGGACCTTCAACAACGACGGCAGCGCGATCGAGATCGCCGTCGCCGGTCCGCTTATCGCCAACGATTTTCCGACCATGCTTGGCGCGGCGCTGGAAGGCGTGGGGCTTGCGCAGTTGCCCCAGCCGATGGTTGCCGAGGGTTTGAAAACGGGAAAACTGCTGCGCGTGCTGGAGCGTTTCGCACCCATGATGCCGGGCGTATATCTGTATTACCCCAGCCGCCGGCAGATCATGCCGAAGCTGCGTGCATTCATCGATCACGTGACGCATCGACGCAGGCTGGGATGAAAATCCCAGCATTCGTTCAACCCGGTGACGCTTCCAGAATAAGTTGCGCAGGGATGGGCGGTATGTCCTTCCAGCACGACTCTTCGAATGGCTCTGCTGCCAACGCGGCCACTTCGCGCAAAAATGCCGCGCGCGACATTTCCTGTGCCCCTAAGCCCAGCAAATGCGGATTGCTGACCTGTGCATCGATCAGCGGAAATCCCCAATCGCGCAACAGCGCCGCCAGCGCGTACAACGCCAGTTTCGAGCCGCCGCTTTGCACGCTGAACATCGATTCGCCGCAAAACAGCCGGCCGATGGAAACGCCATAGATGCCGCCCACCAGGCGATTTTCTTCCCACACCTCCACACTGTGCGCGCAGCCAAGTTCGTGAAGCGCGGTGTAGGCATCGATCATCGCGGGGCTGATCCAGGTGCCGTATTGGCCGGGCCGCGGCGCGGCGCACGCGTGCATGACCTGGCGAAAGGCGCGGTTCACCGTCACGCTCCACGCCTTGCCTCGCAGCGTCCTGCGCAGGCTGCGATTGGGGCGTAGCGCATCGGTATGGAACACGCAGCGCGGATCGGGCGACCACCACAGGATCGGCTCGTTCTCGTTGTACCAGGGAAAAATGCCGTTTGCGTAGGCCGTCAGCAGGCGCAGGGGCGAAAGGTCGCCGCCGAAGGCGAGCAGGCCGTTGGGCTCGGCGAGCGCGGTGCGGGGGTCGGGGAAATGACCCGGGGCGTGGTCGTCGAGCCTGGGCAGGCGGATCATGATCGGGCGTAAGGGCTATGGTCCAGCAGGTCGTCGGCGTAAGCGTCCATGCTCTCGCGCTCGTCTGCAAGCGCGCGGCAGACCGCACTGCGAAAACCCTCGTGCACCAGATAATGACGCGAATGCGTGCGCACCGGCAGGAAGCCGCGCGCGAGCTTGTGCTCGCCTTGCGCGCCGGGCTCGAAGCGCTGCAATCCCTGCGCAATCGCGTATTCGATGCCCTGGTAGTAGCACAGCTCGAAATGCAGGTCCGGCACGTCGACGCTGGCGCCCCAGTAGCGGCCATACAAGGTGCTTGTACTGCGCAGCATCAAGGCCACCGCCACGATCTCCCCCGCTTGCCTGGCCAGCGCCAGTTGTACCGCGTCGCCGAGTTCCTTGCGCAGGTATTGAAAGAACGCCTCGGTGAGCGCCGCGTGATTGCCCTTGGCGTCGAAGGTGGCGGTATACAGCGCATGCACCCGCCGCCACTCCCGCGCGCTCAGTTCCGCACCGCCCGCCATGCCGATGTCCAGGCCGTACGTGGCCACTCGTTTGCGTTCGTGACGGATGTTCTTGCGCTTCTTGTGGTTGAGCGCAGCCAGGAACGCCTCGAAGTCGGCATAGCCCTGGTTGTGCCAATGAAACTGCACGTCGCTGCGCGCCATCCAGTCGTCGCCGAAAGCGTCGGCATCGGCCCCGGCAAGGAAGTTGGCATGCACGGAAGAAAGCCCAAGCCGCTGCGCCTGCTGTTGCATGGCATCTACCAGCAAGCAGCGCAGCACCTCCGCGTCGGCGGCATCCGCGCCCACCAGCAGGCGTGGCCCGGTCACCGGCGAATAGGGCACTGCATTGAGCAGCTTCGGATAATATTGGCCGCCCGCACGCTCCCACGCCGCCGCCCAGCTCCAGTCGAACACGAACTCGCCGTGGGAGTTGCCTTTCAGATACAGCGGCGCTGCGGCGATCAGTGCGCCGTTGCGATAAAGCCCCAGATGATGCGCCTGCCAGCCCCAGTCCGCACGGATGCAATCGGTGCGTTCGAGGCCGGCGAGGAAGGCATGCGAGACAAAGGGATTGTCGTCGGGGCGCAGGGCGTCCCAGGCGGAGGCGGGAATGTCGTCGATGCTGTCGTGGAAGCGGGCTTGGATCATTTTTCTAAGTCTCGCCGATCCTTCGTTGGCGGTGAGGCAACGCCGAACCCCAACATCGCCATCTGCATGGCAACGTTGGGGTTACGGGCTGCATCAGCAGCCCGCCCTCCGGGCCATTCGCTACGCGAATGTTCGCTTCGGCATCCTGCCTGCGCAGTCGCATGCGCTCACCACCAACGCGCTACGTGCAACCTGGTTGGCGTCGAGTTTCAGTCCGCCGGATCTGCCCCCCTACTTCGCAGAGGAGGGAGCCACACATCGCATAACTGAGAACCGACAGCCGGCACTAAAAATCACCGCCTCAAACCTTCCCGTTCTGATCCAGCCACCGCTCCGCATCCAGCGCTGCCATGCAGCCGAACCCGGCCGAGGTCACCGCCTGGCGGTACACGTGGTCGGCCACGTCGCCGGCTGCAAACACGCCGGGCACCGAGGTCATCGTGGCCATGCCTTCCAGGCCGCTGCGGATCTTGATGTAGCCGTCGTGCATGTCCAACTGGCCTTCGAAGATGCCGGTGTTGGGCGAGTGGCCGATCGCCACGAAGAAGCCGGTGGCCTCGATATCGCGCGTGACGCCGCTGTTGATGTCCTTGACGCGCACGCCGGTCACGCCGGTGGCATCGCCCAGCACTTCGTCGATGGTGTGGTTCCACACCAGCTCGATCTTGCCGGCGGCGGCTTTCTCGAACAGCTTGTCCTGCATGATCTTCTCCGCGCGCAGCTTGTCGCGGCGATGCACCAGGTACACCTTGCGGCCGATGTTGGCCAGATACAGCGCTTCCTCCACCGCGGTGTTGCCGCCGCCGACCACCACGATGTCCTGGTTGCGGAAGAAAAAGCCATCGCAGGTGGCGCAGGCCGACACGCCCTTGCCCTTGTAGTGTTCCTCGCTGGGAATGCCCAGGTACTTGGCGGTGGCGCCGGTGGCGACGATCAGCGCGTCGCAGCTGTACTCGCCCGAGTCGCCCTTCAGGCGGAACGGACGCTGCGCAAGGTCTACCTGGTGGATGTGGTCGAACACCATCTCCGTCTCGAAGCGCTCGGCATGTTCGGCCATGCGCTGCATCAGTTCCGGACCCTGCACGCCCTTGACGTCGCCCGGCCAGTTGTCCACTTCGGTGGTGGTCATCAACTGGCCACCCTGCTGCAGGCCGGTGACCATGGTCGGCTTGAGGTTGGCGCGCGCGGCGTACACCGCGGCGGTGTAACCGGCGGGGCCCGAGCCGAGGATCAGCAGTCGGCTATGCTTGGGGGTGGTCATTGCTATAATCCTTAAGGGTTTGCTGACGATTTATCAGGGCGGTTCTCGATTTCGGAAAGGCCTTCACATACCTTCCGAGAGAGCCGCAAGGATGGGGAAGTCGCAGGGGCTATTCAAGGTTGACTTGCGCTGCCCGTTTCTGAACCTGACCTGTGGACGGCGGGGCCTGCGCTGTCGCTATCCCGTCCATGCGCCTTGTTACACTGCAGCACGCATGGTTATTCGTTCGACCTTCCTAAAAGGAAACACACCCCGGTGGCGGCGCGCAGCGCAAACGTTCGAAAAGCAAAAGAAAAGACCGGCCTCAGCGAGGAAGTGAAGCGCCGCCTGCGAGAAGCCGGCGCGTTGCTGCTGTTGCCGCTGGCGCTGTACCTGCTGGTTTGCCTCTTCAGCTACAGCGCGGCCGATCCGGGCTGGTCGCACGCCGACACGGGCGGCCACGTGCACAACCTGGGCGGCACCGTGGGCGCCTACATTGCCGACCTGCTGCGCTACCTGTTCGGCAGCGTGGCCTACTGCTTCCCCTTGCTGTTGCTGTTCCTCGGTGTGCAGGTGCTGCGCAACCATGGCGTGCGCAACGTGCAGCCGTGGGAACCCTCGCTGCGCCTGATCGGTTCGGTGTTCTTCTTCATTACCGCGCCGGGGCTGTGCTGGATCATTTTCCAGGACAGCACGATGGCCCCCGAAGGGCCGGGCGGCGTGATCGGCCGCGGCATCGGCCATGCACTGCTAGGCGCCTTTGGCGACAAGGGCGCGCCGCTGTTCCTGCTGGCGATCTTCCTGGTCGCCATCACCTTCGCCACCGGCTTGTCCTGGTTCAAGCTGATGGACCTGACCGGGCAGGGCGTGCTGAGGCTGGCCGGCTGGTTCGGCGGCAAGCTGCGCAAGGCGCCGGAAGTAATCGCCGCGCACCAGGCGCGCGTCGAGCGCGAAGTGGTGAAGAAAACCGAAGCCATCAAGCAGGCCAAGCGCGAACCCGTGCGCATCGAGGCGCAGCCCACCCCCGTGGTGAAAAGCGAACGCGCACGCGTGGAAACGCAGATCCCGCTGTTCGTCGGCGCCGCCCAGCCGGGCGAACTGCCGCCGCTGTCGTTGCTGGACGAAGCGCCGGAGCAGGGGCCGGGCTATTCGGAAGAAACGCTGGAAGTGCTGTCGCGCCAGGTCGAGCTGAAGCTGAAGGACTTCAAGATCGAAGCCAAGGTGGTGGGCGTGTATCCCGGTCCGGTGATCACCCGCTTCGAACTGGAGCCCGCCGCCGGCGTGCGCGGCAGCCAGGTGTCGAGCCTGGACAAGGACATCGCGCGCGGCCTGTCGGTGGTCAGCGTGCGCGTGGTCGACGTGATCCCCGGCAAGAACGTGATCGGCCTGGAGATCCCGAACGCCAAGAAGCAGATCGTGTACCTGTCGGAAATCCTGCGCTCCGACAAATACGACCAGCAGAAATCCCCGCTCACGCTCGCGCTGGGCAAGGACATCGGCGGCCGCGCCATGGTGGCCGATCTCGCCAAGATGCCGCACCTGCTGGTGGCCGGCACCACCGGTTCGGGTAAATCCGTGGCGGTGAACGCGATGGTGCTGAGCCTGTTGTACAAGGCCAGCGCCAAAGACGTGCGCATGATCATGATCGACCCGAAGATGCTGGAACTCTCGGTGTACGAGGGCATTCCGCATCTGCTCGCGCCGGTCGTCACCGATATGAAGGAAGCCGCCAACGCGCTGCGCTGGTGCGTGGCCGAGATGGAGCGCCGCTACAAGCTGATGGCCGCAGTGGGCGTGCGCAATCTCGCCGGTTTCAACAAGAAGGTGAAGGACGCCGAGAACGCCGGCCAGCCGCTGCTCGATCCGCTGTTCCGCCCCAATCCCGACATGCCCAGCCTGGTGGCCGAGCCGCTGGAGCCGCTGCCGTACATCGTCGTGATCATCGACGAATTCGCCGACATGATGATGATCGTCGGCAAGAAGGTGGAAGAACTCATCGCGCGCCTGGCGCAGAAGGCGCGTGCGGCCGGCGTGCACTTGATCCTCGCCACGCAGCGTCCGTCGGTGGACGTGATCACCGGCCTGATCAAGGCCAACATCCCCACCCGCATCGCCTTCCAGGTATCGAGCAAGATCGACTCGCGCACGATTCTCGACCAATCCGGCGCCGAAACCCTGCTCGGCCACGGCGACATGCTCTACCTGCCGCCCGGCACCGCCACGCCCGATCGCGTGCACGGCGCGTTCGTCGACGATCACGAAGTGCACAACGTGGTCAATTGGCTGAGGTCGCAGGGCGCGCCGCAATACATCGAAGGCGTGCTGGAAGAAGTGCAGGCCACCAGCGACGGCAAGTTCATCAACGAGTCCGGCCTGCCACAGGATGGCGAGGAAGGCGGCGATGCCGAAGCGCAGCTTTACGACAAGGCCGTGCGCATCGTCACCGAAACGCGCCGCGCCTCGATCTCCGGCGTGCAGCGCCACCTGCGCATCGGCTACAACCGCGCCGCGCGCCTGATCGAGCAGATGGAGCAGGATGGCGTGGTGAGCGCGCCGCTGCACAACGGCAACCGCGAAGTGCTGGCGCCGCCGCCGCCGAAGCATTGAGTCGGTGACAAGCTAGGTTGGGTGGGGACACGCGATGTTTCTACTCCCTCCCCTACGTGTAGTAGGGGAGGGTTGGGGTGGGGTGAAGCAATCTCGCGGGGAATTCAAGCTTTGCAGCAAGGTCGTGCAACCCCACCCCAACCCTTCCCTGCTGCAGGCAGGGGAGGGAGCAGGTTCTCGTGACAATTGAGCTACCTCTGCATTAAGCCTCTCCGCAGCACACTCGCCACATCCGACACCAGGAACAGGAATCCATGAAACGCCTCCACTTCGCTGCTTTCGTTGTCGCGCTGGTCATGCTCGCAAGCAGCGTCGCCCAAGCCGCCACCGGCCCGGCCCGCGCACGCCTCGACGCCTTCGCCAAGGGCTTGCACGCCGTCTCCGGCGACTTCACGCAAACCCTCACCGACCCCAACGGCAAGACGCAAAAAACCAGCAGCGGCACCCTGGTGCTGCAGGCGCCGCGCCAGTTCCGCTGGGACACGCTCACGCCCTACAAGCAAACCATCGTCGCCGACGGCAGCCGCGTGTGGCTGTACGACCCGGACCTGGAACAGGTCACCGTGCGCCGCCAGGACACCGAAGAGGCGCACAGCCCCTTGACCGTCCTTACCGATCTCTCGCAGCTCGACAAGGAATTCCACGTGACCGAGCAGGGCGAGCGCGACGGCCTGGCCTGGCTGCGCCTGACCTCCACCGCCAAAGACCCGCAATTCAGCTACGCCGATCTCGGCTTTGATGCGAACGGCCTGGCGCGCATGCAGTTCAAGGATCAGCTCGGCGCCACTACCGACATCCGCTTCTCCAACTGGAAGCGCAACCCGGACATCGCGCCGCAGACCTTCAACTTCACCCCGCCCAAGGGCGCGGACGTGATCGGCGACCTGCCCGAACTCACCACCCAGCCCCTGCAGCATTGATCCGTCAGCTGCCCCGTTGGGCCTGGATCGGCGGCGGCCTGCTCGCGCTGGCCGCCGGCTGCATCAACGCGGTGGGTTATCTGTGTTTTCGCCATCAGCCTGTGACGCATCTCACCGGCACCAGCACCGAGCTCGGCATTGCGGTGGCGCAGGGCGACTTCAAGGAAATGCTGCACTGGGGTTTGACCCTGGTGTCGTTTCTGGTCGGTGCGATGGTGAGCGGTTTCATCGTCGAGCAACGCACGCTGCAGCTGGGGCGCCGCTATGGCGTGGTGCTGACGCTGGAATCCCTGCTTTTGTTCGCGGCCACGCCGTTGATACACGACGCCAAGGATCTCGGGCTTTACCTGGCTACCGCCGCCTGCGGTCTGCAGAACGCCATGGTGAGCACCTACAGCGGCGCGGCGCTGCGCACCACCCATGTGTCGGGCATCTTCACCGATTTGGGCATCTATCTGGGCCAGCGCTTGCGCGGCGTGAACGTGGACATGCTGCGCATCCATATCTGCGTGCTGGTGGCCAGCCATTTCATTATCGGCGCGATGCTGGGGGCGCTGGGCTATGCGTACATGCAGGAGCGCGTGTTGCTGGTGCCGGCCGTGCTGACCGGCGTTGTCGGCGTGGGGTATGCCATTTACCGGCATTTCTTCTTGCCGCGGTCTGTTGGATAAGCGTCGATTGCAGTAATGCGTCATTCCGGCGAACGCCGGAATCCAGTTTAAATACGTCGTGCGAAGCACACAAAACCTTTATATCGTGTGCTGCGCACTTCATTCTTCACTGGATTCCGGCGTTCGCCGGAATGACAACCTACATTCAAGGCAAGCCCAGCGCATGCCGCAATTCACCGCGCGCCGCAGCGTAATCGGCCTGCCATTGCGGATCACGCAAGATCTCGTCCGCAATCACCGTCCCGGCAATCTTCCCCGCTTCCACGTCACTGGGAAAATGCACGCCCATCACCACGCGATGTTCGCCGTACAACGCCGCCCGCGCAAAAATCGCCTCGCGTTTTTCCGGCAGCATGTTGGTCAACAGCACGGCGGTGGTGTAGCCGAACGTGGCGTGGCCGCTGGGGTAGCTCCAGTCATCGGGCTTTTCCTTCGACAGCGCATGCACCTGGCTGGAGACCACCGAAGGGCGCGGGTGTTTCCAGAATTGCTTGGCTTCTTTCGCTTCGGCCTTGTCCAAGCTAGCCACGCGTTCGAAGAACGCAGCCGTCTTCGGTAACGCCGCCGGCTGCGTCGTCAGGCCAAGGGCATCGGCAAAGCGGAACACGGAACGCTCCGAATCCGCCTTGGCCGCGGCCATGTCCTGGGCGGTGCGTGCCCGTTGCGCCGCCAGCACTGCCTGCAGATCGCGTTGGGCCGCCATCGAACCTGCTGCCGGCGGAGGCGGCAGCAGGTTCGACAATTCGACGACGGCGGGAGAGGCGCTGTCGCCATAAGCCAGGGCGGACTGGCCAAGCAGAAGCAGGGAAACCAGCAACACGCCGCGCTTCATCAGAACAGATCCGCCGACACGGTGAAGTTGAAGTTGCGCGCCGGAATGGTGAAGTACAGCGGCGTGTTGTCCTGGCCCGTTACGCCGGCCAGGTAGTTGATGGTGGTGTTGTTGAACAGATTGTTGATCTGGAAGCCGATCTTGAAGTCCTTTACATCGCTGATGTGCGGATCGAACGTATAGCTGGCGGCGAAGTTGGCCACCGCATAGCCGCCGATCGGCGTGTCGTCTTCCGCATTGGCCGTGTAATAGGTCTTGCCGACGAACTTGTCGACCAGCGAGGCGTAGATCGGTCCGCTGCTGTAGATGAAGCCCAGCGCAGCGGTTTTGTGCGGGGTATTGGCGTTCCACTGGTTGTCGGTGGTCTGGATCGCGCGATTGAGCGAGCCGTTGGCGTACACGCTGAAGCCGCCGCCCAGCATGTAGGCGCCTTCCAGTTCCACGCCTTTGTAATGCACGCCGCCGCCGTTGTAGAACTCGGTGACGCCGGCAACCTTGTGGCTCTGCACGAAGTTGTTGAAGTTGATCTTGTAGATGTCGCCCGACAGCGTCAGGCGATCGCTGCTCCAGGTGCTGCCGAGCTGGATGTTGGTGGTTTTTTCCGGCTGGATCGCGCTATCGGAAACCACCGGATTGGGCACGTAGAACAGGTTGAGGTTGGGGGCCAGGTAGCCCTTGGCCCATTGCGCATACGCCGTCCAGTTCGGGCTGAACGCATAGTGGAAGGCGAGCGAGGGCAGGGTGGCGTTCCAGTCCTTGGAATAGGTGAGCGGGGTGCCCGTCTTCTGGTTCACCGGCGCGTCGATGTTGCGCTTGAAATAGTTGTACTTCGCGCCGCCGACCAGGTACGCGTTGTCGGTGATGTTCCACTGGTATTCGACGAACGGCTGGATCGTGACCAGCGAATCGTTCATCCGGCGATCCGCTGCGGCCAGCGCCGGCGTCGACGCGCCTGGGTTGGCCACCGGGTTGTACGTGTCGAGCGTATCGTCGAATTCATACTGCCAGCGCAGGTCGTCCTGGTGGTCGTACCACACGCCCGTGCGCACTTCGCCCGGGCCGAGGTCCTTGCCCAGGCGGAAGATGTCGCCCCACGAGCGGTTGGTGTTGCGCATGTGCTGGCCGGGTACGTTGTTCGCGTCGTAGGCGGTGCCGTTGGGCGTTTCACCGTTCGGGTCCAGGCCGTTGAAGCCGAAGTGGTTGTAGCCGTAGGTGTAGGTCTTGTTGTCGATGGTCCAGCCAGAGAACTCCGAATGCAGGCCGATGTAGCCCATATTGGTGTTGATCTTGTCCTGGTTGTAGCGGTAGTAGTCCTGGCTGGTCGGGTCGTTGTTCAAGCCGTAATTGACGCCGTATTGCGCCATCTCCGCCTTGGTGGTGCCCAGCGGCACGTACTGGTTGAGCTTGTTCCACATGCCCGCGAAGGTCAGCGTGGTGTTCTCGCCCAGCGGCTGCACGACCTTGGCGAACACGCTCTGGCGGCGTTGGCCGGCATAGGTCAGGTAGCCATCCGATTCGCCGTTCTGCAGGTTGATCACGGCGGTGGTGCCGCTGCTGGTAAAGCTGCCGGTATCGATGCGCGCGCCTTCGATGGCGGTATCCCAGCTGCCGAAGCTGATGTACGGATTGACGTTGAACTTCGCCTGCGGACTGATCGACTCCACCGAAATCGTGCCGCCGAAGGTGGCGTTACCCAGCGTGCTGGCCGTGCCCGGGCCGCGATCCACCACCACGCTGCCGGTTTCCTGGTTGGTGAAATACGAGGTGGAGTGGTGGGTGAAATCGTTGGAATCCATCCACGGAATGCCGTCGAACGTCACGTTGTACTGGCCGTCCTGGAAGCCGCGGATGGCAACCACCGAGGCTTCCATCAAGCCGGCGCCGTTCGGCGTTACGGTGTACACGCTGGGTGCGATGGCGGCGACGTCGCTGTAGTCGCCGGTGGGCGGAACGTTCTGCTGGATATAGGTGCTGCCGATAATCGATTGCGGCTGCGTCGCAATGGTGGAGCCTTGCGTAATGGCGATCGAGCTGACTGCGGTGGAGGCCGATACCTGTACCCCATTGAGGGTTTTTGGATTATTGGCTGCGCCATCGGCGGAGGCATTATCCACGGCGCTGGGGCCGCTTGCCGCATTATTGCCCTGGGCGCCCGCATCCTGCGCGTGAATAGGAGCCGCAACAGCCATGGCCAGGCATAGGGCAAGGTAAACCGGTGTGCGGCGGTACAGCGCAGGTGTCGATGCAGTCATTGTTTTTTTCCGGTATCGGCGGGTTGTAGAAAGGCCGACACCGTAGAGAGGCTGTATGACACTTTAGTAACAATTACATTAAAAGTGACGTTTTTGTAATGCGAAAGAAAATACGCTAAGGATAATCTAAGGTTTGAATTATTTGTGTAATAAAGTGCGTAATTCGAGGGTGTGAATAATCGGGTGCATTAAGCTGAAACTAAGTCATGCATCATTAATGCAATAAACCAGCATCAATGGTAATTGGCCGGTATTTCCTTGCGCAAGCGGTACGCCTGCAAGGGGCTGGCACCCCCAATGCCCTATCATCGGCCGTATGGAACCACGCGAAGCACCCCATACCCCGCAACTGTTCGGCAGCGACACGGAAGAGCTCAAGCCCCTGGCCGAGCGCATGCGCCCGCGCACGCTCGACGAGATCGTCGGCCAGCAACGCCTGCTTGCTCCCGGGAAGGCCCTGCGCCGCGCGCTGGAAGCCGGCCGCGTGCACTCGATGGTGCTGTGGGGGCCGCCCGGTTGCGGCAAGACCACGCTGGCGCTGCTGGTGGCGCGCTATGCCGATGCGGATTTCCGCGCCATCTCCGCCGTGCTGTCCGGCCTGCCGGACGTACGCAAGGCCTTGGCCGAGGCGGAAATCAACTTCGCCCATGGCCGGCGCACCGTATTGTTCGTGGACGAAGTGCACCGCTTCAACAAGGCGCAGCAGGATGCCTTCCTGCCGCACATCGAGCGCGGCGTGATCATCTTCGTGGGCGCCACCACCGAAAACCCCTCGTTCGAGTTGAACTCCGCGTTGCTGTCGCGCTGCCGCGTGCACGTGCTGGATGCGGTATCCGTCGACGACATCGTCGCTGCCTTGCAACGCGCGCTTGCCGATACGGAGCGCGGACTGGGTGCGCAGCAACTCCACGTTGCCGATACGGCGCTGTGCCTGATCGCCCAGGCCGCCGATGGCGACGTACGCCGCGCGCTCACCTTGCTGGAAATTGCCGCCGAACTGGCCGATGGCCAACAGATCGACGAAGCCACGCTGGAGCAGGTGCTGGCCGACCGCACCCGCCGCTTCGACAAAGGCGGCGAACAGTTCTACGACCAGATCTCCGCGCTGCACAAATCCGTGCGTTCCTCCGACCCCGACGCGGCGGTGTACTGGCTCACCCGCATGCTCGACGGCGGCTGCGATCCGCTGTATCTCGCGCGCCGCATGACGCGCATGGCAGTGGAAGACGTCGGCCTGGCCGAACCGCGCGCCTGGCGCATGGCGCTGGATGCGTGGGATACCTACGAACGCCTCGGCAGCCCCGAAGGCGAATTGGGCCTGGCGCAACTGGCCATCTGGCTGGCCATCGCACCCAAGAGCAACGCGGCGTACATGGCCTACAACAAGGCGCGCGAAGTGGTCAGCAACACCGGCACGCTGGACGTGCCCATGCATCTGCGCAACGCACCGACGCGCTTGATGAAAGGCCTGGGCTACGGCAAAGGCTATCAATACGACCACGACGCCGAAGGCGGCATTGCACTCGATCAACAATGCCTGCCCGATGCCTTGGTGGGCACCGAATTCTACGAACCGGTGGAACGTGGGCTGGAACTGAAACTGCGCGAAAAGCTGCTGGCCCTGCGCGAAGCGCGCAGGCAGGCGCGGAAGAAATAGCCCCATTTGCGCTTTGCCCCCACCACGCCTAGATTGCAGCTCACCATCCATAAGGGGAGGGCCGCACCATGCGCGTACTCGTCGCAGCTATCTTCGGCGGCATCGTCATGTTCATCTGGGGCGCTGTCGCGCACATGGCGCTTGGCCTCGGTAACCCAGGCATCCATCAACCCGCGCACGAGGACGTGGTGCTGAGCAGCCTGCACGAAGGCCTGGGCGCCACGCCAGGCGTCTACATCCTGCCCAGCTTCGATCCCAAGCAATGGAGCGACCCGGCCGCCAGGGCTGCCTATGCGCAGAAATCGCGTACCTCACCCTACGCGTGGATCGTCTACCTGCCGCAAGGCGACGACATGACCGACATGCACCGCCAGCTGCCGCACCAATGGGCCTCCGACACCCTGGCCTCGCTGGCACTGGCTTTCGTGATGGGGCTGGCCGCCTTCGGCTTCGTCAAACGCCTGGGTATCGCTGCCGCGGCCGCCGTGTTCGCCTGGCTCAGCACCATGGTGCCGTACTGGAACTGGTACCGCTTCCCCGGCGCCTTGACCTGGGCCGCGCTGGCCGAACAGCTCATCGGCTGGCTGCTGGCCGGTGCGGTGATGGCCTGGTGGATCGGGCGCCAGGAACAACGCAAGCCGATCTGAGCTGAGGGCAGGGATACGTTCCCTCCTGTGCGCCAGTCCTGATTAGCGGCGAGTCTCAGTTCGCCGAATCTGCTCCCTCCCCTACGTGTAGTAGGGGAGGGTGGGGTGAAGCAGCCTCGCGACACGTTCAAACCATGCAGCAAGCCCGCACAACCCCACCCCAGCCCTCCCTACTTCGCGGGGGAGGGAGCCATGTGTCGCGCAACTGAGACATGGCGCTGATCAGGTGCGACAGCAGGGGGAGGGCTAGGGCGGGGTGCGCGCGCAGCGAACCGCAAAGCGCGCTGAACTGCCCGCCGCGTTGCGACCGCAGCGGCCCCACGGCCATAATCCGGCGTTCTTGCCCTACCTTTTGGATCCGAACATGCTGGACCCTGCACTGCTGCGTACGCGCCTGGCCGAAACCGCCGCGCGCCTCAAGGAAACCCGCGGCTTCACCCTCGACGTGGCCGCCGTGGAAGCGCTGGAAAGCCAACGCAAGCAGCTCTCCACCGACACGCAGGAACTGCAGAACCTGCGCAACACTCGCTCCAAGGCCATCGGCCAGGCCAAGGCCAAGGGTGAAGACGTCGCCCCGCTGATGGCCGAAGTCGCCGGCCTGGGCGACAAGCTCAAGGCCAACGAGCTGGCGCTGGCCGAGGTGCAGGCCAAGCTGGCCGATATCGCGCTGCTCATCCCCAATATTCCGCACACCTCCGTGCCGATCGGCCAGGACGAAAACCACAACCAGGAAATCAGCCGCTGGGGCACGCCGCGCAGCTTCGATTTTGCGGTGAAAGACCATGTCGACCTCGGCGTGCGGCACGGCTGGCTCGACGGCGAGGCCGGCGCCAAGCTCTCCGGCGCGCGCTTCACCGTGCTGCGCGGCCAGCTGGCGCAACTGCATCGTGCGCTTGGGCAATTCATGATCGACCTGCACACGCGCGAACACGGCTACCTGGAATGCAACGTGCCGGTGCTGGTCAACAGCGATGCCATGTTCGGCACCACGCAACTGCCGAAATTCGAAGAAGACCTGTTCGCCACCCAGGTGGGCGATTCCCGCCGCTACCTGATTCCTACCGCCGAGGTGTCGCTCACCAACCTCGTGCGCGACACCATCCAGGAAGCCGATGCCCTGCCGCTGCGCCTCGCCGCGCATTCGCTGTGCTTCCGCGCGGAAGCCGGCAGCTACGGCCGCGACGTGCGTGGCATGATCCGCCAGCACCAGTTCGAAAAAGTGGAAATGGTGCAGGTTGCACGCGCCAGCGAGTCCTACGCGCAGCTGGAAGAAATGGTCGGCCACGCCGAGAAAGTGCTGCAGAAGCTCAACCTGCCTTACCGCAAACTGCTGCTGTGCACCGGCGACATGGGTTTCCAGTCCAGCAAGACCTACGACCTGGAAGTGTGGCTGCCCAGCCAGAACACCTATCGCGAAATTTCCAGCTGCTCCAACTGCGAAGATTTCCAGGCCCGCCGCCTGCAAGCGCGCGTACGCAACCCGGAAACCAACAAACCCGAACTCGTGCACACTTTGAACGGCTCCGGCCTCGCCATCGGCCGCACCTTGATCGCCGTGATGGAGAACTACCAGAACGCCGATGGCTCCATCACCGTGCCCGAAGCCCTGCGCCCCTACATGCACGGCGCCGAGAGCATTGCATGACCGCCCCGGCGAGCCGCTCATGGGACAAGGTGGAGTTCTACTCCAGCTACTTCCTGATGATCGTGCTCGCCTCCGTCATCGGCACGCGCCTGAGCTTCGCCAGCGTATGGGAGATCCCGCCGGTGGACATGGTCTTCAGCATCATCGCCCTCGCGCTGGTGCTGGCCAGCTTCTGGATCGCCCGCAAGCGCCGCAGCTGGCGCCTGTGGATCATCGCCTTCGCCACCGCCACGCAACTCCTCCCGATGGTGCTGCGCCACCCCGTCCTGCTGTTCCCGCTGCTGGGTGCGCTGATTCCGGTGGTGATTATTGTATGGGCGCTGGTGGCGCTGTCGCGGAAGGGGGCAGATGGTCCAAGGGCGCGTGGTTCCTGATAGGATTACCGACCTTACAAACGAGTCTGCATACGCAGATTCGTCGCCCCGGCGAAGGCCGGGGCCTAGCGACTTCCCAAGTGCCTAGTGACAGGGGACTCGCCAACAAAATACGGAGAGATGGCCGAGTGGTTTAAGGCAGCAGTCTTGAAAACTGCCGTAGGTGTAAGCCTACCGTGGGTTCGAATCCCACTCTCTCCGCCAGATTTAGCAACTAAGGCCATGATTTTCATGGCTTTTTTTTGTTGGTGAATGGTAATCAGAGTGCCATCTGGTGTACCAGTAGATGTTGTTTGTGGCTGCGTCCAGTTGTGCTTTGTTGAACACAATCGTCAGCGAAATGTGCAACGGTGCGATGGGAAAGCGCAGTGCATCCTGGTGGTAAGAACCTTGTAGTTTTCCCAGAGGATCGGTACCTGGGCACCTATCACGGCGTTAGCTTTGTCAGCGTGATGAGATGAGGATCAGATGACTTCTCGTAGCTCGTCCCAGCGTGTGGTGTAGCACGGGCTTAAGCCAGTCAGATCCGGCCTGAAGAGACGCTCGCAGGAAAACTGTTGACGTCCACGAGCGCGATGCTGCGTGGCCTGGTCATTGGCCTGGCCAGCTTCCGATTATTTCATTTAGGCCATAGTCCAGTTGGATCCAGATGTCAGCCGCCACATTGCTCACGACGTAGAGCGGATAGTCCAATTGGCTTGGTTTGGCGAGGTGTTGATGTTGTTTGTGGCCGGCCAGGTTCAATCTGTAACCGTTAGCGACTTGATTTAGGGTCAAGCCTAGATCAGCTGGGTCTCCCGTGTGGAAAGTGAAGGCGTAACCGTTGGGGGTGCCCCAACTGTTCAAAAAGGTTTGCTCGTCAAAGGTCGAATAAGGTGCTGTGTTCATCGAAGTACTCCAAAAACTATTTATTACGCTGTGGCTCTTGCTCAACCACCGATGAACTCCACAAGCTCGTGCCCTTGGTTGCGCACTCTGCCCAAGCCCGCGTTTACCACCGTCCACTTGAGCATCGATGGTCGATCGCTGCCCCCAGCAAAGCCAAAGGTGAAGGCTTAGAACAGGCTAACTGAATCGCTGATCAGGCGCAGGAAGTGCTGCATTTCGTCGCGGATGAAGTCCATCGTTGCCCCGATGTCCTTGTGAACCGTGGGGTCGAGCACCTGGCTGACCACACTCGTCGGGCTATGCACAAACACTACCCCACCACCATTACCTGCGAAAAACGCATTGGTCTTGAGGAGTAGTTCGGTGGCTGAATGCCGCTGGGCATCCGTGGGCGCTTGCTGCACGCGCACCAATTGGTACTTGAGGTTGACCAGCAAGATGATCAACTGCGCGTACTCTTTGGTGTCGCGCCTCTTGAGGTTCCAGATGAACTGCTGCAGGAGGCGATCCACACAAATGGCCAGCTTGAGGAGCATGGTCCGGTTGAGCTTGGCTTGGCAGTGGGGGCACACGTCAGCGCTTGATACCCAGATGGTCTTCTTGCACGCCGGGCATCGGTCGAGCGCTTTGAAGTCCAGGTAGTCGTCTTCAGCGTTGTTCCGGATTTTCTCCAGTACGCCCTGGTCGGTATCGAAGCGCGCCATGATGTCATCGAGACTGTTGATGAACTCATGCGGCTTCTGGCCCATTTGGATTTTTTGGGCAATCTGCACCAAGGTTGCTGTCTTGAACTGATTAGCGCTCAAAGCAAAGGAAAGTTGGATGTCGCGAAGGTTCTGAGGCGCGAAACGGCAATGGGCACAGTGCTCGCCCACCATCAGGTTCAGGCGGCCGCAGGACTGGCACACATAGAACATCTCACCCAGGCTCTGACTCCGGTAGGCCTGGTACGCCTCTTCCGTGAGCGGCTTGGACAAATCAAATGTCCTCTGACTCGCATTCGGCTGGTGGCGCAGCACCTGAAACAGAGCGGCGTCGATGAATCCGGCCACCTGCTTGTTGCCACTTTCCTGGGCTAGCCCTGCGGCATGTTTGAGTACCTTCTTCGCTTCATCAAACTGCTCATCGGCGAGTTGTACCCGGCCAATGTTCAACCAGGCCATCGGGTCCTTCGGGTCCGCCTGCATGCTCTCAAGGGTGATGCCCCGCGCCATGTTCATGACGCGCAATGCCTGGTCGTACATACGCAATTGCTTAAGGGAGGCCGCCTGCTCCAGGCGCACGTCCAAGATGTTGGCAACCGTATTCGTTGATGGCGGCCGATGGGGCGGTAACGGAACCTTCGCTTCCGGGGATTTCTTCGGCCTCCCAATCAACCGATCAAACCAACTGGTGCTCATGCGGCCACCGTGGCAATGGCCTGCATCAAGTGTCCATAGTCCGAATACCGCGTGGCGGGGTCGGGGTGAATGCAAGACAGCACAAGCTTCTGCACGGGCCCGGGGAACGGTTTGAGGAGGTGTTCTGCATGCTTGAGGTACATGCTGGAGTGCAGTTGCCGAAACTGTTGCTCGGCTAGTGAACCGTATTGCGCTTCGTCTGCTTTATATGCATAGGGCAATGTGCCCGTAAGCGCATTGATGGCGACCATGCCCAGGGCAAAGATGTCTGAGGAGGGTCCAGGTACTGGCTTGCCTGACATGCGTTCGGGAGCGAGGTAGCCCGGGGTAAATCCACCTCCGGCAATACGGCCCTTGTCGGCCAGTTGTGAAATGCCCCAGTCGGCTACCTGCATGTGATTCGGGAAGTCCTTGATGAGGACGTTGCCCGGCTTGATGTCCAAGTGCACCAGATTGAACTTCGAATAGGCGTACTGTAGCGCTGCGCCAACCTGGAGCAGGATGGTCCGCGTTTCACCCCAGGACAATCGGCGTTCGTTGAGCACGTCTTGCAAGGTGCCCTTGCAGAGTTCCATTAAGGCGGCGATGCGGAAGTTGAGCCGGGCGATTTTGATGAGTGGCAAAACGTTCTTGTGGCTCAGCAGAATCCAGTTCGAGAGTTCGTTGACCACCGCAGCTTCATCCGCCTGATCAAAGGTCTTGGCGGCGCGGTGCGTGTCGTAAATCGCCATGGGTGGCGAATCCCCCGTGCGCTCCAAGAGCCACACTTGGGCAAAGTCGCTACTGCGCTTGACCGTGAGGACCCGATAAAAGTAGCGGTCGAGTTGAACCCGCTCGGGCGTTGCCGTGGACACAATGACCCCCTGTCTATGCGCTCACTCATCGCCAAGAGCAGGACGATGGAGCGCCCACGGCTACTCTAACTGATTCCAACCCCTCTCTTTCGGGGATTAGGAGCGGCGGCAGGGTGATCTTGCCCCTGAGTCACGGACACTCAGCTATAGCGATAGGGGTAGCTGTTCAGTGGCCTGCACTTGAACTGCTGGCGGGAACGGGCTTGAGTTCCTCGAAGTTGCCCTCGTCGTTATAGGCAGTCGTGGTTGCGTGACCGTCGCTCTTACGGATCTTCATGAAATAGACGGTCTGCGTGACATCCGGCTCGCCGCCGCATTCGCCGCCTTGCTTAGTGCGCACGCGAACGAGCCAGTCCTTGCCTTCGTTGGCAGTGTCGAAGTAGAGACAGTCCAACTTGATGGTAGTGAGGTGATATTGCGTCGTCAGGTCTTCAGCGCGCGCTGCCGCGTCGTCGTCCGTCTTGACTGGCTTGCTTTGTGCGCAAGCCGACGCGACGAATGCCAGACCGAAGAGAAGAGGCAGCAGCTTGTTCATGGCTTCACGTCGTATTGCTGCAAGTTATGGCCGCGGATGACGCCTTGGACCCGTTCGACGTAATTGCCAACGGTCGCATAGCGCTGCAGGTGAGTCACGAACTTCATCGCGTCGTTCTTGTCGGCGAAGGCTTTCGGGAAGCACCGTTTCAGCATCTCGGCATAGTCCTCTGCAGCATCGGCATAGTTAGCGTAGTCGCGAAAGCTGTCGGTGACTTGCCGGCGCTGACCTTTCACCACTTCGTGGGTGACGAACTTGGTCGTCCCGCCATCGGGAGCGTGTCCCTTCACGCCGAAGTAGGCGTTGCCTTTCATTCTGAGGCCCCAGCCGCTTTCCAGGCCGGATTGGGCGAGGATGACGCTTACTGGCACGCCGGTCTTGAGGCTCACCGCCCTGGCATCAGTCAGATGGAGCTGGATGAAGGCGTCGACGTGGTTGGGTTGGTGATGGGTGGGGTGGTGACTTGCCGCGTGATGCTTGGCGTGATGCGCCGTAGAATGCGCCATAAGACGTGCTCCCTGCTGTCTGGGTTGTTTGAAATTTATACTAGGTCCGGCCCAGGCTAGGGAAGGGCTGTGCCGCCCCGACGATCGAGCCCCAGGTCTCAAGTGGCCCTGATCACGGCAGTGGTGGGTCGGCTGCTATACGAATTTTTCACGCCACGGATTCAATCATGACGGGTATTGGCCGATATCAGGTTGGCCAAGCCGGGGACAATAACGCGAGACTACATCTCAATCTTTGGGGGATAGGGAGCATGGGGAAGGGAATACGGTTTCGAGGGCGTGACTGGAGCATCCAGCTCGCTATCGCTCTCGGTTACGCTCTGGCTTACTGTGCAATTCGCCCCTTCTCCGACGCTCACTGGTCACTGACGTCTGGCCTGCGATTCGCGTGCTTGCTGCTGGTCCCCTATCGCTACTGGGCTGCGTTAGCAGTCGGTGAGGCGGTCCCGCTCGCGTATACCGTGTTTAAGTGCGTGGGGCTGTTCGGCGTTACGACCGCGGCCATTTGGTCCATCCCGCCCATCGCGATCGCCATGCCCGTCGTCTGGTTTTGCCGCAACCGTCTCATGCTATTTCCTGGTCAGCGCGTCGTGGACATGAAGGCGCTCCTGATTGCAGCCTGCGGGACGTCATTGGTCTGGGCTTCCGTCACCTACCTGGGCTACGTTACGGCCACAGATCCTGAAATGCATGCGGCTCCCGTCATGTTTGCAGGCGTATTCGTAGGCAGCTATGTCGCGATTCTGACCGCGGCAACGTGGCCCTTGTTCTGCAAGCTCGCAAGAAATGGCCGCTCGCTTCGTGGGATGGTGGTCGACTCTCTGGCGAGTCCCTTGGCGTTCGATACCGCTGTCGTGGCGCTACCTATCCTGATAGCGATCTCCGTTATCAGCGGCTACATCGATTCCCGGAGCGCGTCGGTTCTCCAGATGTCTCTGTTTGTGCCGGTGGCCTGGTTGACCATCAAGTATGGCTGGCGAGGTGTAGCGGCGTCAGGTCCACTCGCTGTCGCCTGCGTCTGCTTGTTGACCCTGTCTGTTCCCGATCCTGTTGTCATACAGGCTCAGTTCTTCGTCGCATTCGCGGTGACCTTCCTGTTCACTATGGGCGCGCGTATCGCTTCGCAGATCCACGCACAAGAGCAACAGCGCTTGACGGTCGGTAAGGCCCTCGGCGCTGCCCAACAGCTGATGCACCAGAACGAACTGCGTATGCGGCAGGCGTCCGCTCAGCTCAATGCACTTGGCGGAACGGTTTCCCTAGCGCAGGGGAGGGTTTTGGAGAAGGTCCAGCGCTTTCTCACCATCGAGGAACGCACCACCCTCCATAAGGACGTAGCGCAGGCAAAAGACCGTATCTATCTGTTGGCGGAAACAATGCACCCGATGGCATGGCGCGACCGGGGATTGCCAGCCGCACTCAGGGAGACCATCGGGCGCGTTTTGGATGAGGCAGGTATCGCCTACCGCTTCAATCAGAATGGCCGTGGTGTTTCGCAGATGGCGCCTGCAGTGCACCAAGCGATCTTTCGCGCTGCCTGCGAGGCAGTTGCTCAAGTATGCAGCCAGTTGACCTGCGCGGAGGTCATTCTGACGCTGCGCGGTGGCAATCTGTATGGCAGGCGCTTGGCCGTGCTGCACGCGGTCGGGATCAATGATGAGAAGGACGTCGGCAACTTGACCCGTCGTATTGCCATGTCGGGCAATATCGCAGCCAAGTTGGGCGTTAACATCGGTCAGGGGCCATCCCTCACCGCGCAAGCCGAACTGTTCGACGGCATCGTTCACACGAAGCGGAGCGCCCACAAGGCGATAGTTTCCGTCTTGTTATACGACGCGCAAACACGGGGTAGCGAGCGAGTCGAATCCACCAGCAATCGGCTGTGGGTGCGTTGACGTTATCGCGACACCCACGCTATTCGAAACCAATCAGTTGCCTCTGCCGCCACCACAGTTGTAGGTGTTGCATGTCGATGCGGCATTGAACGTCGTTACGCCGTTACTCTGCGGAGTCGCAGTCACGGTCGTCGTGGAATCGCTATAGACGGTCACGGAATTTGATGTGGTTGACGTGGTGGCGGTCGACACGTTTTGCGAGTCCACGCCTACCGGCAACACGATCGTGGTGCTTCCCGCGGTTCCTACAGCGGCGTGCACAGTGCCATTCAGGTCGTTGACCTGGATGTATTTGACACCGTTGAGGACGAACACATAGACGTGCCAGTTCGGGTTCGCGCTAACGTCAGCAGCGTTAGGCCAAGACTGTCCAAGCCCCGAGGCTGGCGCTGCAGTCTGGGCGAAGGCTGTGGACGTCAAGCCGATTGCCACGACACCGGCGAGTAGAGCTTTGCGAACTCCTAGTAGGCGTTGCATCAGATATCCCCTTAGCAAAAGCCGGTAGACCTCCTACCGGACACGTCGAATCTACCAGCTTCAGGTATATCCCGAAATGAAGAGGGTTTGCACAGGAAGACAGTCACGTGAAGGATTCGTCAAGACGGTCAGCCTGGGGATTCCGGAGCTGAGGGTCAGGCGATGACCGTGTCGCGGTCGAATATGTCGCGCTGGCCCTGGAGTGGGTCGAGCTTGAGTAACCGGGGGCTGCGCAAATGTGCGGTTTCCTCAAGGCCGCCGCTAGCGTGTTGTTGCAAATCTACGGATACAGAGGCCTTGGATACGCGCGTGCCTAGGTGAGTGCCACAATGGCAGTAGTCAGGAGGCCCCGGCCTAGTGAGACTTGGGGCTGAGTCATCAACATGGAACAGGGGGACATCGATGTACAAGCCCGGAGGCACCATTGCCGATGCGTTGAAGCGCATTCAGAATAAAAGCTATGTGCTGCCGGCTATCCAGCGCGAGTTTGTCTGGAAGCCGGAGCAAATCGAACGCCTATTCGATAGCGTGATGCAGGGCTATCCGTTTGGTACGTTCCTGTTCTGGAAAGTCGAAGCGGCAACAAGCAACAAGTTTCGGTTCTACGATTTCGTGCGAAATTACCATCAGCGCGATGCGGCTCATTGCCCGGAACTGGGCGCGATTCACCACCAGAGCCTTACGGCCGTTCTGGACGGTCAGAAACGCTTGACCGCGCTCAACATCGGCCTTCGCGGCTCCATGGCCATCAAGCAGCCAAACAAGTGGTGGAGCAGTCCCGATGCGTTCCCTGTTCGGACACTTCGGTTGAACCTGACTGCCGCCAACGAGCCAGACGAAGATGGTGTGGTTTACCAGTTCAAGTTCCTGGACAACGCTCAGGCGCAGCGCGTTCGCGCTCATTGTCGATAGACTCAGATGGCAGTGTTAACAGGCCCTAGAACAATCGGAGTTTCAACAACAATGAAAGCGCCCCTTCTGGTCTGTTTCCGCGTGGGATTGTTGCTCGTAGCTATTAGCAGCTACGCGCAAGAGAAGGTGCTTAGCCCCAGCGAACTCAACGCCAATCCTTATGCTTTTCAACATAAGACCATCGCAATTCGTGGCTACGTGACTCTTGAGCCTGAAGGCCACAACCTATACGAATCGAAGGCACTAAAAGACGAATTCGATAGAGAATGGGATTCGAATGCCAAAGGCTTCAACCCGAATAGCTACGACAAATATTGCCTGACCATTGCCAATCCCGGACTCATGTATCGCAATCGCGACACCTTGAAAGGAAAGACGTTAGTTGTAACCGGCGAGTTTCTAGCTGACTACAACGACTACAAGAAAAACCGTGCTATTGACCTATGGGCCTGCCCGCTGCCAACGGGCATTCTGATTGATACAGGCGATTTGAAGCGGCGTTATCCTAATTTATTGCCAAAACCTTGATGGGGCACGTACTTCTCGACCTTGGTGATTGGTTACTCAGTCATTTGACCGGATTGGTCAGTTTTCATGATAAGGACGAGAACTTCGTAAGCGTCTCCCAACCTCACATGGACAAGACGTCGCCATCGTAGGCAGCCGATGGGTACGGGTTGCCGGTGGCCCGGAGGCGGCAAAAGCCTGTTGATATCGCGAGGCCGGCACCGAATCACGCCAAAGCGCTTACTTCCGAGCGCTCGCCGAGATCGACTTGATCGTCCTTGATGACTTCGCATTGACACCGCTTGCCGATGCCAACCGCTGTGGCTTGCTGGAGATTCTCGACGACCGCTACGACAAAAAATCGACCCTGATCGCCAGCCAGTTACCCGTCGAGCAATGGCACATATATCTGGCGATCCGACCCTCGCCGACGCCATCCTTGGCCGCCTCGTCCACAACAGCTACCGCGTCCCGCTCAGCGGCGACTCCATGCATAAACGGACTGACCCGACTGTAGCGTCGACCTCCGCCGCCACCCCATAATCCATCCACCCGTGCCCAGCTCGCCGGGGTGGCCGATTCACCTCGGAATGTCCGGCCGATTTGGCCTGGAATGGGTGGCCGATTTCGTCGGAATATGCAGCAAGATCATCGAGAACTATCTGGATGCAAAAAAGGCGGCAAACGCATGATAAAAAGAGAAGTGCTCATGCCAATCGAGCTAGTCCACGAAATAGCCAAAATTGTCCACAAGGAAGGCTATACATTGTTGATGGATGCGTTTCCCAACGAGGATGTTCAGCCTCCTATCTTTCTCAGCGAAGAAGAGGCCAGTGGCCTCATCGATCTTGCAGTTATCGAAAAGAAGAAGGCATGGCTGAGGTTTCCTTATCATGACGACGAGCATCCTAAATACAATGAAAAGCACGAAGCAGGGTTTGATGACGTACAAATGGGTATATATGAGAAGACCGTTTACTACGTGGAGTCGGCCTTCAAAAAAGGTGGCTTTGACCATTTGCCGAAGTGACGTAAGATGAAGTGGCGCTCCACGGGGGATAATTAAGATGAGCGTTGTTCCGGTTGGCTCGCCAAGCGCTTTTCTTGACTGCCTTCGATCCTTTGCCGACGAATACACACCGAACGACATGAAGTGCCTGAATTGACAACGGTGTTGGACGCCGTAAGCTCGCCGAATCGGTTCTTGGCAAGCGAACCTGCTGCGCAAATCCATGGCTGAAAGAGCATCACGGGTGTCCCTGCCATGCAGCTTTCTGATAAACCTCCTGCGGTACCTGAGCAAGGTGAAAAGATGACGGCGAAAGAAGTTTTTGTTGCGAACGCCTACGAAAAAATAAGCTCGGCCCTGAATGACATTCCGGTCAGTGATAGGGCGGATATCTACGCCATATCGTTCTGGCATGACATAGACGAGGATGACCTGCGGTACCAGAGGATCATGGTCGGATACAACACCCTTAGCAATTTTCAGAGCAGGATAAAGTCCGCATCGAGCGAGAGCGAGGCAAAGTGGAATTTCGCTTTCTGGCTGCAAAACGTGCTCACCGAAGTCGGTGGCGTCGATGAGCCGCTTCTCAGTGCATGGTTTGCAGAAAGTCCGTACTACTTCTCGGATGAGGAGAATGAGGCTTCGTGCGACGATGATGAACTGTTTGACGAACTCGGGGAAAAAGGTGCGCAGTTCGAAGACGAGTTCATGGAGGAGATCATCACCGTGACCCAACGCCTGTTCAGGGAGGGGGTGATCAGCCAGGTGTTTGGCAGGGATATTCCGGTACTGATACACGAACTTGAGTACTACGACGCTCCTGCAGGCTGGACATTGAGAGCCAATCCTCCGGGGCTTGCCGATGAATTTCTGGAGTGGGTCGACATAGATTCGGTCGACGAAGCGTAACGGCAACACTGAATGGCGTCCTGTGGAGGGCGGTTGCGACATCACCTCGGAGCTTGATGAGCGTGTCTCGAAGTTCATTTGCGATCTGGGTCGGCGATGAACTAAACGCGCATACGAGATCACCGCGCTGACGGTGACCAATCTTCCGTTCTAGGGCAAACTGATAGGTTCTTAATTTCACCGTTAGTTCGCAAGGTTGAAATCAGGCCGCATTCTAAGGACAGCGATGGATTCGCCATGGGGGATGTAAATATTACGCTCAGGGCGGAACACCTCTATCCGAGGAGGTTTATGCCGACGGAAAAGGAGATGATCTTGCCCCTGAATCACGGACACTCGCCTAAGCAACATGTCGTAGCTCGAACTCGACCGGGCTGAGATAGCCGAGCGTAGAGTGGAGCCGCTGTCGATTGTAGTAAACCTCGATGTATTCGAACACGTGGGCCTTGGCTTGATCTCGCGTGGCAAAGCGTTCACCGTGAATGGCTTCGACCTTCAGGCTGTGGTTCCAGCTCTCCATGGCCGCATTGTCGTAGCAATCACCTTTCTTGCTCATGCTACATAGCAACTTGTGCTCGCCGAGCAAGCGCTGATACTCCTGCGAACAGTATTGGCTTCCACGGTCTGAATGCACGATCACGCCGTGCGGCCGATGCCTAGCAAAGATGGCCATCCGTAGTGCGTGACAGACCAGTGACGAAGTCATGCGGTCAGACATCGACCATCCGATCACGTGACGCGAATACAAGTCCAGCACCACGGCCAAGTACAGCCAGCCCTCGTCGGTAGCGATATACGTTATATCGCTTACCCATGCTCGGTTCGGTTGGTCGGCGTGGAAGTTTTGCTGCAAGAGGTTCGGCGCCACGGGTAAGCTGTGGTTGGAATTCGTGGTGGCTTTGTACTTGCGCGCCCCTCTGGCCCGCAACGCTTGGCGACGCATGCTTTGAGCGACCTGGTGCCGGCCTGCGTGATGGCCCTGCCGCTTGAGCCTCTGCGTGAGCCGTGGCGAGGCGGCGCGCCCCTTCTCCTCGTCATAGGCTTCGCGCACCCGGGCGTCGAGCTCAGCGCGCTTGAGGGCGCGCGAGGAGGGTGGGCGACCGCGCCACGCGTAGTAGCCGGACGGTGATACGTCCAGCACACGGCACATCAGCCGGACCGGGTGAGCCGCTTCATGGGCGTGGATCATGGCGTACTTCACTTGGGCGTCTTCGCGAAGTACGCTGCCGCCTTTTTTAGGAAGGCGGCCTCTTCTTCCAGGCGCGCAACCTCGCGTTTGAGTCGCGTGTTTTCGGCCTGCTGGAGTTGCTGTTGCTCGCCCGTCTGGCTGCGTAGCTGGGCTTTGGCACGCCAGGCATAGAGCTGGTTGGCGGATAACTTGAGATCCTTCGCTGCCTGCAGCACGCCATCCTGCTCAGCTCTGCGCAAGGCTTGCTCCTTGAATTCGGGGCTGTATCGTTGCCGGGTCTGCTTCACGCCTGTCTTCTGTTTCATCGTTCACCTCAGATAGCGAATTGAATCGCTTAACCGGGTGTCCGTGGAAGAGGGGCAAGATCAAGAGGGTGTACAGCGGTATTTCCATCGAACGCGCAATTGCCTGTCGATGTTCGATACTCGCAGGGACAAAGTAGGACGCTGAAGATATCGGACAGTTGACGATCGCGATGAACCTGCGAACCTTGCCAGTTGGTGACGACGGCGATGCTTATTCGGTTGCCTTAACATGAATGACTTCAACGATAACTTTCAGCTTGCGACGAATGGCGATGTATTGCCGTTGTGTTCCCTGACTTGGTCAGGCTCCCCGATCGTCGATGCCTGCACGGTAGGCGCGGACTATGGTCACCTTCTCGTGCTGACGGAAGATGGGGTGTTGCATGGAGTCGACTTTGCGAGCCGAAACTGCAGGACGCTATGCACGATTGATTTGCCAGATATTCCCATCGACGCTGAGGCCGCAGCGTACTACGTTGCCGATTACTGCTTGCATGCGACATCGAATGGTAGATATGCCGCGATCGTGGTCGACAGGGGGCAGAAAGGCGTCGTCGTTGAAATTCCAAGCGGTAGGGTAACGATGCACCTCGATGGCGGTGACTATCATGAGAGCACGGTTCCCTTTAGCGCCTGCTTTCTCCGTCATGAAGAGCGCGACGTATTCGTCCATCGCACCGCGTGGAATCGCCTTGACGTGGCCGACCCGGCCACCGGAAAGTTGCTTACCGAACGCGACCATCCGGCAACAGGAGGCGAAAAATCCGATCCAGGGCATCACCTCGATTATTTTCATGGAGCACTGTTGGCAAGTCCCGATGGCAGTCGTCTGCTTGACGATGGCTGGGTCTGGCATCCGGTATCCATTCCCCGCGCGTGGTCGGTTACGGAATGGCTGGGTTCCAATCCATGGGAAAGTGAAGATGGCGCCTCCGTTGTAGAGCTCATGATGCGTGAAGATTGGGGAATGCCCGCTTGCTGGGTAAGCGAACGGCATGTTGCCTTGTGGGGGCTGGCGAGTTGGGATGAAGAAGAAGGGCACGACGCCGGACAAGGTCCGGGCGTACGCATTCTTGATGTCACGACCACGGAGCGTTCACCGGATTCGCGCTGGCCCATGGACATCGAGGCGACCCGCGTGCGGAACATTTTCAGCGATGGCTTACGCTTGTACGTCGCGGCAGAGACGGGAACGATCGTGTGGAATATCTCCTCGCGAACCCAGATTACCGCTATTCCGGGTTTTATCGCTCGCCTGCATGACCCGAAATGCGGCAAGCTCATTGCTGTGGCGCCTGACAGGATCAGCGTGTTGCAACTTCCGTGGAGCGGTGTGGCGTTCTAAGTGCAGCGCTTCAGGTTGCGAAACGTCGTCAGCGATTGCGATCGGACTGCTGTCCGGGCTGCCCTGGCCTTGGGATCTTGTCGCACGCCGTATCTGGCTTGAAATAAGCGCTTCGTAGCACCGCCAGTGGATTCGATGGGTATGCCGAGGCCCGTTTCGCGAGTGATGGCAGCACATTACGACATGGACAAATGCATGAGTTCAAACACGCTAAGCAAAAATACGTTGCTGCATTCCATACAGTGCGTAGAAGCGATGTCGCGCCTCATGGAGGAATACCTTGCTACGACGATGGCGACCGACGCTGACCGCGAGGCTTTTGGTGAACTCTTAATGGATTTCGATAGCGTCATCGATAATTTGACGACCGCCTATGAGGAAGCGCGTGGCGGTAATGAACGCTTCCCACCCGCTGAAGAGCTGACGGGGGCGTTCAGTCAATTTTCGCTGGCGCGAAAATCCTATATAGTCGACGGGCCTTAAGCGCAATGCTCCGAACTTAAGGTCCGCGGCAATGCCATTCAAAGCGATCGTCATTCCGGCGAAGGCCGGAATCCGTCGCGAATACAAGCATGGATTCCGGCCTTCGCCCACTGCTGTCCGGGGAAAATAAGCCCGCTATGGCGGGAAGCGTTGCAAGGCCTGGTTTGTAGGGGTAAAACCCCGAGCGCCAACTCGTAAACTCAGGCCTTGCAACGTGTTCAGAATAAGTCAGT
>Ga0209233_1000369_pt1 | contig 40405 bp, 28 predicted proteins | sample AraplaCL_Cvi_mCL_FD_184269 | JGI IMG/M metagenome (GOLD analysis project Ga0209233, IMG submission 184269) | Arabidopsis root microbial communities from the University of North Carolina, USA - plate scrape CL_Cvi_mCL (SPAdes) (version 2) | ecosystem: Host-associated > Plants > Roots > Endosphere...
CGGGAGCCTTCGCCTCGGTCGAATACATCATGCGTGACGTGGAGTGGGGCTGGCTGATCCGCTACATGCATTCCACCGGCGCCTCGCTGTTCTTCGTGGTGGTGTTCCTGCACATGTTCCGCGGCATGATGTACGGCTCGTACAAGAAGCCGCGCGAACTGGTGTGGCTGCTCGGCATGCTGATCTTCCTGGCGCTGATGGCCGAGGCGTTCATGGGCTATGTGTTGCCGTGGGGCAACATGTCGTTCTGGGGCGCCAAGGTGATCATCTCGCTGTTCGGCACGATTCCCTACATCGGCGGCACGCTGGTGGAATGGATCATGGGCGACTTCCTGCCGGCCGATGCCACGCTCAACCGCTTCTTCGCGCTGCATGTGATCGCGCTACCGATCGTGCTGCTGTTGCTGGTGGTGCTGCACATCGCCGCGCTGCACGAAGTGGGTTCGAACAACCCTGACGGCGTGGAGATCAAGAAGGGTCCCAAGGGCAATCGCTGGGACGCGCTGAAGCCGGCCGACGGCATTCCGTTCCACCCGTACTACACGGTGAAGGATCTGGTCGGCGTGGGCTTCTTCCTGCTGATCGCCGCGTTCATCATCTTCTTCGCGCCGACCTTCGGCGGCTGGTTCCTGGAGCATGACAACTTCATCCCGGCGAACAACCTGGTGACCCCGTCGCACATCAAGCCGGTGTGGTACTTCACCCCGTTCTACGCGATCGTGCGCATGATCCCGTCGTTCCTCGGCTCGGCCGTGTGGGGCGTGCTGGCGATGTTCGGTGCCATCGCGGTGCTGTTCCTGCTGCCCTGGTTCGATCGCGGCAAGGTCAAGTCGATCCGCTACCGCGGCACCGGCTACAAGGTGGCGCTGGGGCTGTTCGTGGTGTCGTTCTTCATGCTCGGCGCCGTCGGCGCGGGTATCACTGCCGAGGTGATTCCGGAGTGGTTCGGCAATGTCGACGTGACGTTCTGGGAGAACCTGTTCGGCCGCGTGATGACGCTGATCTACTTCGGGTTCTTCGCTTTCCTTTGGGCCTATACACACTTCGGCTGGGAAAAGACCAAGCCGGTACCGGAACGGGTGACGACGCATGACTAAGCGGCAGCTGCTAATGAAGCGATACATCTTCCCGCTGGCGTTGGCGTTCAGTCTGATCGTCGGCAGCGCGTCAGTGCAGGCGTCGGAAGAAGGCGGCCTGCCGTCGGCCGGCACCAATGTGCAGGATCAGGCTTCGCTGCAACGCGGTGCCAAGCTGTTCTTCAACTACTGCGTCGGCTGCCATTCGCTGAAGTACATGCGCTATGAGCGGATCGCCACGGATCTGGGCCTGTCCGAACAGGAAGTGATGCAGAACCTCAATTTCACCGGGGCCAAGTTCGGTGAAACCGTGGTTTCGCACATGCCGGAAGACTCGGCTGCCAAGTGGTTCGGCAAGACACCGCCGGATCTGTCGCTGGAAGTGCGTGCGAAGGGCGCCGACTGGGTTTACGGCTACCTCAACTCGTTCTATCTGGATCCGAGCCGTCCGGTGGGCTGGAACAACACGGTGTTCCCGAATGCGTCGATGCCGTTCCCGCTGTGGGAATTGCAAGGCCTGCAGACGGCCGAGATGAAGCCGGCCAAGCCCGGTGCGGATCCGGAAGTGGAGAAGCTGGTGCTGTCTCAGCCGGGCAAGCTGACCCCGGCGCAGTTCCAGCAGGCCACCCGCGATCTGACCAGCTTCCTGGAATACGCCTCCGAGCCGGCCGCACTGGAACGTCATCACTACGGTATCTGGGTGCTTCTGTTCCTGGCGTTCTTCACCTTGCTGACCGCCATGCTCAAGAAGGAATACTGGAAAGACGTCCACTGAGCCGGATGGCCTGATCCTGGATAGTATTATCCGATTGCGGCGGCCACGAGCCGCCGCAATCGTCTCACCGATGGGGAATCGCGCATGGTCCCAAGCGCTCGCTCGCGTACCGTACTGACGCTCTACACCACGGCCGATGACATCCAGTGTCATCGTGCGCGGCTGGTGCTGGCCGCCAAAGGGGTCAGCTACGAACGGGTACTGGTGGATCCGGGCAAGCCGCCGGAGGATCTGATCGATCTCAATCCGTATGCCAGCACGCCGACCCTGATCGATCGCGACCTGACGTTGTTCGATACCTCGGTGGTCTGCGAATACCTCGACGAGCGTTATCCGCATCCGCCGTTGATGCCGATCGATCCGCAATCGCGTGCGCGCCTGCGGGTAGCGGCGGTGCGTATCGAGAAGGACTGGCTGCCCGAGGTGGATACGATCCGCGCCGGTGGCCGGCCAGCCGAGGCGGCACGCAAACGTTTGCGCGAGCAGCTGCTGTCCACGCTGCCGCTGTTCAAGGCCTCCAAATTTTTCCTCAATCCGGAAATGAGCCTGGCCGACTGCCTGGTGGCACCGGTAATCTGGCGACTGCCGTGGCTGGGCGTGGATCTGGGGCGCGAAGGCAAGCCGATCGTCGATTACGGCGAGCGTTTGTTTCACAGTCAGGGTTTTGCGCGCAGCATGACCGATCAGGAAAAGGCGATGCGGTCAGTCCATGAGCAAGAATGAAACAGTGGCAATGAGTTCCAATCGCCCGTACCTGCTGCGGGCGATCTACGACTGGATCAGCGACAACAACCTCACGCCCTACGTGCTGGTCGACGCCGGTTTCGCCGGTGTGCGGGTGCCGCCGCAGGTGGTCAAGAACGGCCAGGTGGTGCTCAACCTGGCGATGCGCGCGGTGGCGAATCTGGATCTGGGCAACGAGTGGATCAGTTTCCAGGCGCGTTTTTCCGGCGTCAGCCAGACCATCCAGATTCCGGTGCAGGCGGTGCTCGCGTTGTATGCGCAGGAAAACGGGCAGGGCATGATGTTTCCGGCGGACGAGGAAGGTGGCGATATGCCGCCACCGTCGGCACCCGAGCCTGACGATACGCCGCCCGCGCCAGCCGCCGCCGACGGCGACAAGCCCAAGCGCGGTGCGCCGCATTTGCGGGTGGTCAAGTAGCGTCCTGCTGCGCCTCGTCGGGCCGCGCGGAATACACGGGGTCTGTCAGTGCAGTCGGCGGTCCGTGCGCGGACGCAATGGCACGACATTGCTGCCTGGTGCTGCAGGCAACGCTGTGCCGGCAACCGCTTCCTCGTGCGGCAGCAGCTCGATCGTGGGCAGGCTCAGGCTGGTGAGCGCATTGCCGATCATCCACAGCCGTCCCGGCTCGCGGTCGTGGCCGTCGATGCTTACCTCGAAACCGTAGCAGCGTTCGATCATGCGCAGGCCGTTGACGCGGCGCAGGCGCAGGCCGCGCAGTCCGACGGTTTCATCCAGCAATTGCAGGCCGTGCTGCAGGCATTGCCGCCGCGCCTCCTGCACGGCGCGTTCGCGCGCCACGCTGAGCTTCAGCCACAGCCCGACGATGGCGCCGAGCACCAGCAGCAGCAACAGGTTGGAAAGATCGCTCATCCCCGCAGTGTGTGGGCGCGACCGGTCGCGTGCAAGTTCAGTCCAGCTGCAGCCGCAGCGACAGGTCGACCGCCCGCACGTGCTTGGTCAGCGCGCCGATCGAGATGAAATCGACGCCGGTACGGGCAAACTCGCCGATCGTGTGCAGGTCGACGTTGCCGGACACTTCCAGCGGCACGCGACCGGCGGTGAACTGCACCGCCTCGGTCATCTGCGCCAGCTCGAAATTGTCCAGCATGATCCGGTCCACGCCGGCGGCCAGCGCCTGTGCCAGCTCGTCGAGATTCTCCACCTCGACTTCCAGCAGCAGGTTCGGGTGCAGCTGACGTGCCGCCTGGACGGCGGCGGCGATGCTGCCGGCGGCGATGATGTGGTTTTCCTTGATCAGGATCGCGTCGTACAGGCCCATGCGCTGATTGTGGCCGCCACCGCACCGCACCGCGTACTTCTGGGCGACGCGCAGGCCGGGGATGGTCTTGCGGGTGTCCAGTACGCGCACCGCCGTACCGGCGACGGCAGCTACATAGGCCGCGGTGACCGTGGCGGTGGCGGACAACAGCTGCAGGAAATTCAGTGCCGAGCGTTCCGCAGTGACCAGCGAACGGGCGTGCCCGGACAGGCTGCAGATCACCGCGCCGGCATCGACCCGCTCGCCATCTGCGACCTGCCAGTCGATCCGCACGGCGGGATCGAGCCGACGGAAGCAGGCATCGAACCACGCCGTGCCGGCGATCACCGCCGCATCGCGGCAGGTCAGTTCGGCATGAGCGTGGGCGTCGATCGGCAGCAGCCCGGCGGTGGCATCGCCTTCACCCAGATCTTCGGCGAGGGCGCGTTCGATATCGACGGCGATCTGCGTGGCAGCCGGCAGCGCAAACGATGGAGCGTGACTCATTCGGTATCGCTGCCCTTGGCTGCCGCTTGCGTGGATGGCGTGGCGTCAGGTTGAGTGAGCTTGCCCACGATCGCGCTCATCGCACGGTCGAACAAGGCGTTGGCGGCGAGTACACGGGCCCGGCCATCGGTGAGCAGGACCGCCAGTTCCTGTGGTGCGTAATCGGCCACTTTCAGGCCGCGCCGGTTGACGAACAGGTAGCGCCCGCTCATCGGGCTGATCCATGACAGCTTGGCGCGGGTCATCGCCTCATCGGCGAGGCAGAACTCCAGCCAGGTGCCGGGCTGCAGTGCCTGGACCTGATGCCATTCGGGGCTGTCCAGCGGGACCTCGACGATTTCCTCGTCGTCGGCGAGATCCTCTGCCGCGCTGTCGCGGTCGATGACCGGCTGGATGCTGTCGGGGATCGCCAGCATGGCCGCGTCCTCGTCGACCGTGACGACCTCGGTCGCGTCCAGCGTCTCACCGAGCTGCTGCCGGTAGTAGGTGTGCAGCTGGCTGAGCAGACGCTCGATGTCCTGTTCCTGGAACGCCACATTGGTCAAACCCTGGCGCAAGGCGCGCTCGACGCCGGGCAGCATCTGCCGCAGCGTCTGGCGGCTTTCCGGATTCGTTGCCGGCCGGGTGCTTGCGATGAAATCATCGACGAAACGCAGCGCGTTCTTGAACTCAGGCGAGGTCTCGCCCTGGCGCAGCAGGGTCAGCACCAGATGATTGGCCCAGGCCCGTGCGAGCACGCCATGCACCAGCGGCGGCAGCTTCTGGTCGCCGATGCGATCGAGGATCTCGCGTGCGGCGCGGCGGCGCGCCTGCTCGAGTTTCTCGCGGCCGCGGGTGGATTCGGCGACGCGCTGCTCGGCCAGTTCGGAGCGGCGCTTGTTGATGTCCTGGAACTGCTGCAGGTCGACCAGCAGGCGCTCGAAGATGCCCATGTCGTCGTCGAAGTCGTGCAGCAGTTGGTCGACGATCGACTTCACTTTTTCGTGCAGTCGGCGGTCGCGGTCGGACTCTTCCGACCAGCCCTTGGCCTGCTCGGCCAGGCAATCCAGCAGTCGCCGCGCCGGATGCTGGCGATGGGCGAACAGCTTGCGATCGAGGATCGCCGCCTTGAGGTAGGGGATCTGCAGTCGGGCCAGCATCACCTGCATCGCGGCGGGCAGGTTGCGGTCTTCCAGGATGAATTCGAACAACATGCCGACCAGGTCGATGGTGTCCTCATCGATGGTGGCGACATGGCTGGGTCGTTCGCCACGCAGTGCACCGATCTGGGTCAGCAGCTGACCCTTCAGTTGCAGCACTTCGCGGCTGAGTTCGGCCGCATCGTCGGGTCGTGCATACGGTAGCGGGCCGGCACTGGCGATCTGGCTCTGCAGCACGCTGAGCGCACCGAGCAATTCGTTCGCCGATGGCAGCGGACCGCTCGGCACCGCATGCATGCCGCCGTCGCTGCCGATGCCGACAGCGGGACCGCGCCGCGCGCTGAACAGTGCGTGCAAGGTCTGCAGCAGATCGCTGGGAATCTCGCCAGCCTCGTCCGCCATCGCGGCGGAGGTACTGTCCATCTGGCCGCCGCTGGCGCCGGCTTTCGCGTTGCCGCCGCGCAGCACTTCGTGGCGCAATTGCGGCAGCACGCCGGCGCGGACCAGCTCGGTATTGATTTCCTGGTAGAGCTCTTCCAGCGACGACAGCACGTAGCGATCGAACAGCTTGTAGATGATCAGCTTGACGCGCATGTCCGCGCTGAGTTCATGCAGCGCCTTGCGAAATGCCTGCGCCAGGATCGCCGGTGCCACCGGATTGCTGGCGTCATCGATCCTGTGGCCACCGCAGATCACCGACAACCGTTGATTGACCGCGAACAGATCGCGCGACAGCCGCGATTCGTTCTTGCCGATCATGCTGGTGATCGCCAGCGACTCCTCCAGCTCGTTGTCGGCCACCAGCGACAGCTCGACCGTGCCCTGCGGCATGAATGTCGTGGCGTTCGGCGCTGGCTGCGCCGGATGGGCCAGTTCGCCGATGTCGCGGCTGATCGTGCCCAGGAAACTGCGCTCCACCGCGGGACGGCGTTTGCGCACTTCGCGCATGCCATCGAAATAGTGCATCTGGGCAGCGTTGTTTTCGGCCTTCTCGGCAATGTCGAACAGGGCGTCGTCGACATGTTCGAAGGCATTGCCGATCCATTGCTGCAGCCGCTTGCCGGCGATGCTGCGCACGGCGTTCAGCAACTCGCCGACGCGCTCGCTGGCAGGATCCAGGCGCTGGCTCAAATTGACGACTTTGGATGGATCACTGGCTTCGTTCATCGCCAACCCCCTGAAACATTGCAGTGCGCGAGAAGACCGAACCGATCGCGCAGATGGTGACGATAAGCCAAATCAGGCACCCGTGTCATGCACGACCCGCGTTGGCAGGGTGCGGCGGCTAGGCCGTGGCGGGAAAGTCGGTCAGTTGCAAGGTGCCGATGCCTTCCTCGGGAAGCATCACCGGAATGCCGTCCTCGACCCGGTAGATCACCTTGCGGTCGGTGGTGATCAGGGCTTCGGCGATCCGTTCGCGGACGGCCACCCCGGCGACGGAATCGACCTTGCCGGCAGCGATCGCGTCATTCAGCGCATCGAGTTCATGCTTGCTCAGTGGGCGCACCGGCGTTTTGCTGACCGGGCAGCACAGGATGTCGAGTAGGCGCTTGTCCATGATGGGTTTTACAGGTGTGCCGAAGCTGGGAAAGCCCGTACAATAGCCGTTTTTGGACGGTCCGGCCATGACAGGAACAACCAAGCCGCTGCGCGTTGGCGTGGTAATGGGTTCGCGTTCGGATTGGGAAACCATGCAGCACACGGCGAACGTATTGACCGAGCTGGGCGTGCCGCATGAGGTTCGGGTGGTGTCGGCGCATCGCACACCGGATCTGCTGTTCAGCTACGCCGAACAGGCTCCGGCACGGGGCATCCAGGTGATCATCGCCGGTGCCGGCGGCGCTGCGCACCTGCCCGGCATGTTGGCGGCCAAGACCCGTCTGCCGGTGTTCGGCGTGCCGGTGCAGTCGAAGGCACTGAACGGGATGGACTCACTGCTGTCGATCGCGCAGATGCCGGCCGGTATTCCGGTCGGTACCCTGGCGATCGGCCGTGCCGGCGCGGTGAACGCCGGCCTGCTGGCCGCGGCGGTGTTGGCGCTGCACGATCCGGCGCTGGCCAGCGCACTGGATCACTGGCGGACGCGACAGACGCAGGCCGTGCTCGAACAGCCGGATCCACGTCAATGAGCGAGCGGCGGCAGTCCGTACTGGGTATTCTCGGTGGCGGCCAGCTGGCGCGCATGCTGGCGCTGGCGGCGGCCCCGCTGGGTGCAAAGGCGCTGGTGGTGGACAGCTCCGCCGACGCCTGTGCCGGGCAGGTCGCGCCACTGGTGGTGGCCGACTGGACCGATTACGCGGCGCTGGAGGCGTTTGCCGCGCAAGTCGATGTGGTTACCTTTGATTTCGAGAACGTACCGGCCGAGACGGCACACTGGCTGGCTGAACGCGTGGCGGTATTCCCCGCGCCGCAGGCGCTGGCGGTGGCGCAGGATCGGCTGGCCGAGAAAACCCTGTTTCGCGAGTGCGGCCTGCCGACCCCGGACTTCATGACGGTGGACACGCGCGAGCAGTTGGATCAGGCATTGGACGCAGTGGGCGCGCCAGCGATTCTGAAAACCCGCCGACTCGGCTATGACGGGAAGGGGCAGTTCCGTCTTCGCGAACCCGCTGATGCGGATGCGGCGTGGGCTGCGCTCGGTGCGCAGGCGGCGAAGCATGGCTTGATCCTGGAGGCGTTCGTGCCGTTCGAGCGCGAGTTGTCGGTGCTCGCCGTGCGTGGTCGCGATGGCGATTTCCGCACCTGGCCGCTGACCCGCAATTGGCACACCGATGGCGTGCTGGCGATGAGCCTGGCACCGGCGCCGGACATCGAACAGTTGCAGCAGCGTGCCACCGCGCTGGCCCGTACCCTGGCCGAGCGGCTGGATTATGTGGGCGTGTTTGCGCTGGAGCTGTTCGTGAAGGACGGCGAGCTGCTCGGCAACGAGATGGCACCGCGGGTGCACAACTCCGGTCACTGGACCATCGAGGGCGCGCACACCAGCCAGTTCGAGAATCATGTGCGCGCGGTGCTTGGCCTGCCCCTGGGTGACACTGGCGCGCGCGGCCTCTCGGCGATGTTCAACTGGATCGGCGATCTGCCCGATGCGGCGCCAGTGCTGCAGGCCGTCGACGCGCACTGGCATGACTACGGCAAGCAGGCACGGCCGGGCCGCAAAGTGGGTCACGCCACCGTATGCGCACCGGATGCCGGGCAGCTGGCGGCACGACTGGCCGGGATTGCCGGGGCACTCGGACGTGAGGCGCAGGTCGCGCCGGTGTTGCAGGCGCTGAGCTGATCAAGTCCGGAGCCAGCCACAAAAAACGGAGCCGTGAGGCTCCGTTTTTTGTTTCAACACAGATGAATCAGGCCAAGTGAATCAGGCCAGATTGCTTGCTGCGAAGTCCCAGTTCACCAGATTCCAGAACGCTTCCACGTACTTCGGGCGGGCGTTGCGGTAGTCGATGTAATAGGCGTGTTCCCACACATCGGTGGTGAACAGCGGCTTGTCACTGCCGGTGATCGGGGTGGCAGCGTTCGAGGTGTTGACGATGCCGAGCGAGCCGTCCGGACGCTGCACCAGCCAGGTCCAGCCGGAGCCGAAGTTGCCGGCGGCGGACTTGCTGAACTCGTCCTTGAACTTGTCGAACGAACCGAACGCCTTGGTGATCGCATCGGCCAGCTTGCCGCTGGGCTCGCCGCCGCCTTTGGGGCTCATCGAGTTCCAGTAGAACGTGTGGTTCCAGATCTGCGCGGCATTGTTGAACACACCGCCGGACGACTTCTTGATGATGTCTTCCAGCGTGGCGCCCGCAAACTCGGTACCTTCGATCAGCTTGTTGAGGTTCGTTACATAGGCTTGGTGATGCTTGCCGTAGTGAAAGTCCAGCGTTTCGGCGGAAATGTGCGGCTCCAGTGCGTTCTTTTCGTACGGAAGCGGGGGAAGTTCGATCGCCATGATGAGGCTCCTTAGCGGTGGCTGGGGGAGATAGGGCCGGCGCAGCGGGCGGCAGCCGGCGGGTGACTGATACAATATCGGTCTGTCTGCATTGTAAAGATGAAACACCGAACTATGGACATCAACGAGCGAATCAGGGCGATACTGACCGAACATCCCATCGTGCTTTTCATGAAGGGCACGCCGGAATTTCCGATGTGCGGCTTCTCCAGTCGTGCCGCCCAGGCGCTCTCGGAAGCAGGTGCCGTGTTCCATGCAGTGAATGTACTGGCCGACCCGCAGATACGCGCCGCGTTGCCGCATTTCGCGAACTGGCCGACGTTCCCGCAGCTGTTCATCCAGGGCGAGCTGATCGGTGGTTGCGACATCATCGAGGATCTGAAATCCGCCGGCGAGCTGTCCCGCATGGCCAGCGACGTCGCCGGAGCGGCGTCTTGACGACGCTGCCGGTTTCCCGGTTGCCGGCCGGCTGGTCGCCGGCTGCCGACACCCTGGCCGATCGCGTGGTGCTGGTGACCGGCGCTTATGGCGGACTCGGCGGCGCGGTGGCGCGTGCGGCGTCGCGCGCGGGCGCCACCGTGGTGATCACCGGCAAGCGCAAACGCCAGCTGGAACAGTTGTATGACGCGATGCGCGCGGAGGGCTTGGCCGAGCCGGTGATCCACCCGCTGGACATGGAGGTGGCGACGCCGCGCGAATACGCCGCGCTGGCCGAAGGGCTGGAACGCGATTTCGGCCGGCTCGACGGTATCGTGCATGCCGCCGTCAGTTTTTCCGGGCTGACACCGATCACCATGCACAAGCCCGATGCCTGGTTGCGTGCGATGCATGTCAACGTGAATGCGCCGTTCGCCCTGACTCAGGCCTGCCTGCCGTTGCTGAGCCAAGCCAGCGACAGCGCAGTGGTGTTCGTGCTGGACAATCCCGAGTTGCTGCAGCGAGCGCACTGGGGCGGCTACGGCGTGTCGAAGGCGGCACTGGAACGCTTCGTGGCGATCCTGCACGAGGAGACCGACCACAGCGTGTTGCGTGTTCATGCGATGCTGCCGGCACCGATGCGCACATCGCTGCGGCAGCAGGCGTACTTCGGCGAAGACATCATGCAACGCGAACTGCCGGATGCCGCCGCTGCCGCGGCGATCTATCTGCTCAGTGCACAGGGCGCGGCGGCACGTGGCGCGATGCTGGATCTGCGGGCGGACTGAACAACGGCATCCCGATGTCGTGATCGCTTCACGAAAATGGAGTTGAGATGGAGACGCAGATGACCACGTTGTCGGCGGGAATCATGTTGTTTCTGATCATGGATCCGCTGGGCAATATTCCGTTCTTCCTGAGCTTGCTCAAGGACGTGCCGCCGAAGCGCCGGCGCCGGGTGATGGTGCGCGAATTGCTGATCGCGCTCGGCGTGCTGCTGGCGTTCCTGTTCGGCGGCCAGCACATCCTCAAGCTGCTGCAGCTGAAGCCGGATTCGATCAGCATCGCCGGCGGCATCGTGCTGTTCCTGATCGGCATCCGCATGGTGTTTCCGCCGGCCGACGGTGGTGGCATCTTCGGCAAGCCCGGACAGGGCGAGCCATTCATCGTGCCGATGGCGATTCCCGGCGTGGCCGGCCCCTCGGCGATGGCCGCGCTGCTGCTGTTGACCAATACCCAGCCGGGCCGCACGGCCGACTGGACGATCGCGTTGCTGCTGGCGTGGCTGGCCACCTCGTTGATCCTGCTCAGCGCCACCTATCTGTTCCGCTGGCTCGGTGAGAGTGTGCTGACCGCGCTGGAACGCGTGATGGGCATGCTGCTGATTGCGCTGTCGGTGCAGATGTTCATGGCCGGCGTGGCGTCGTTCCTGCACCTGAACGTTTGAAACAACGGCGCCATCGGATTTGTCTCCCGCGGCGTTTCGGGCGATTGCCCTGCTGTCATAATTGACCGCCAGGATGGGGGAAATCCGAGGACGCAGACATGCTGAGCATCGAGCAATCCCTTATCGAGCGCCTGCCATGGCTGGCGCAATATCCGCGCCTTCGCCGACCGATGGCAGGGGTGCTCGGACGGCTGGCCGACGAGGACGGCTTCAATCGCGTACTGGCACGGGTCGGTACCGCTGAGGGTTTCGACTTTGTCGAGCGCGTGCTGGACATCCTCGATACCAGCTACCGGGTCAATCCGCGCGAACGCGAGCACATTCCGGTCGATGGTCCGTTGCTGGTGGTGGCCAATCATCCACTTGGCATGCAGGACGCCCTGGCCTTGTTGCAGCTGATCGGCTCGGTGCGCCGCGATGTGCGTTTTCTCGGCAACGACTGGCTGGCGGTGATTCCGCAGCTGAGCAAGCTGATGTTGCCGGTGGACGTGTTTGGCAAGGGCGCGGCGTCGCGCCTGCGCGGCATCTACCGTGCGCTGGACAATGGCGAGGCGCTGATCGTGTTTCCCGCCGGCGAAGTCTCGCGTGTGCGTCCGGGTGGCGTGCGTGATGGCCAGTGGTCGGATGGGTTTGCGCGGCTGTCGCTGCGCAGCAAGGCGCCGGTGTTGCCGATCCATGTCGCTGCACGCAATTCGGCGATGTTCTACGGCCTGTCGATGCTGGCCAAGCCGCTGAGCACGGCGATGCTGCCGCGCGAGGCGGTGGCGCCGGGCAAGCGGCGGATCGGTTTCAGCATCGGTGCGTTGGTCAGCGCCGAAGAACTCGAACAGCGCAGCGGTGGCTCGTCGAAACAGGCCACCAAGCTGATGCGCCGACATGTGTATCGGGTCGGCCAGCATCGTGGCCTGATCTTTGGCGGGCAGGCGCCGCTGGCGCTCCCCGAACCGGCTGAACAGGTGGCAGCGGAACTGCTCCGATCCGAAAAACTGGCGGATCTCGGCGACGGCAAGCAAGCGTGGCTGTTCAAGGGAGCACTCGACAGCGCGGTCATGCGCGAGATTGGCCGGTTGCGCGAACTGACCTTCCGCAAGGTCGGTGAGGGCACCGGCGCGCGGCGCGATCTGGATACCTACGACCCCCATTACGAACACTTGGTGCTGTGGGATCCGCAGGCGCTGCGCATCGTCGGTTCCTATCGCTTCGGGCATGGCGGCCGGCTGATCGCCGAGCGCGGCATGGGCGGGCTGTATACCTCCAGCCTGTTCAGCTATTCGCCGGCGCTGGAATCGCGGTTGGCCCAGGGCATGGAGCTGGGGCGCAGTTTCGTGGCGCCGGCGTACTGGCGGTCCCGCGCGCTCGATCAGCTATGGCAGGGCATCGGCCTGTATCTGCAGCGACATCCGGAGCTGCATTATCTGTTCGGCCCGGTCAGCATGTCGGTGAGCCTGCCGCGCGAGGCGCGCGAATGGATCGCCGCGGCACACCAGCATTATTTCGGTGCGCCGGGACTGGCCGCGGCGCGACAGCCGTTCGTTATCTCGCCTGAAGTGGTGCAAGGCGTGCGCGCGGCACTGGAAGGTCTTGATGCGCCAGCCGGCCTCGGCAAGCTGAAACATCACCTGGATGCGCTGGGCGTAAGCCTGCCGGTGCTGTATCGCCAGTATGTCGACCTGGTCGAACCCGAAGGCGTGCAGTTCCTCGACTTCGGCGAGGATCCGGATTTTTCCGGTTGTGTGGATGGCCTGGTGATGCTGGATCTGGCTTCGCTCAAGCCGGCCAAGCGTGCGCGCTATCTTGGCAAGCCGGCATGACGGTTTAGACATTCCCGCTGCGAAGAGCTGTCGGGTTGATGTCCCGCCGCAGGGATGTCCGGCGGACAGGGCCGAGATTCGAAACTGTCACCAGTCAGGTGATGCCATGCATGGTGAGCCGGCCCGAGAGGCATTGATGCGATGGGCCGGGTAGGCGCGGCTGCCGGTGCGGTCTTGTCGGTATGGTTTTCTGGGCGAATGGTTTGGCCATTCAATTAATTGGCAACGGCTGGAATTGTTGTAAAATTGTTGTAAGGCAAATCAGGGACGATAAAGAGGTTGTCAATCAGGAACGTCATCCGTGATTGCACGGGCGACCGTAAATAAATTCGAATTTGACGGATTCTCTTGCCCAACTTGAAGGTTGGGCTTTTTTGTGCCCGCAATTTACGTTTTTTCTTTCGTCAATACACGGTTTTAAAACAAGAATTTTCGATTTGACGTCGGCGGAATAGATCCGCTGCTGATTAATCAGGACCACTTGGAACATCAACGGCTGCCGACGTTTCCCGGTCTGGCCGGATGGGCTGGTTGAGAATGTTCAGTCACCCGGATGGCCATGGACAGGCTGCTATGCGATCGGACACTGAGCCGGTCATTCAATTGTTTGAACTTGCGAGATGGAATCCACAATGAAACGAACCTATCTATCTGTATCAATTGCGCTGGTTTTCGGCATGGCGTCTTCGATGGCGCTGGCGCAGAGCAGCACTCCGGATCAAACAAATGCTGGCCAGGCGGCCACGACCAAGCCGGCACAGCGGGCCAGTGCGTCGAGCACCTCCAACACGACCACCTCGAACGATACCAAGCGCGTGCAGCAACTGGGAGCGATCCAGGTGCAGGCGCAGTCGCTGGCGCTGGGTGGCGGCCTGATGTCTGTGCAGACCGCGCCCAAGGCGGTTTCCACGATCAGTCGCGACGCGATCGTCAAGGCGGCGCCGGGCGGCACGTTCGTGCAGATGATCGACAGCATCCCGGGTGTCAACGCATCCACTGACGACTTCACCGGCCTCGCCAACGGCAACTACAGCATCCGCGGTTTTACCAGCGATGAGATCGGCACCACCGTCAACGGCGCGCCGATCAACGACAGCGGCAACTACAAGGTCTATTCGACCGAGTACGGCGATACCGAGAACATGGGTGACATCACCGTGTTGCAGGGTTATCCGGATGTGGACACGCCCATCGGCGGCGCGGCCGGCGGTTCAATCGCCTGGGTCACCATCGATCCCTCGCACACCGCCGGCGTGGACGCGAGCCAGACGTTTGGCAGCAATGACTACCGCCGCACCTTCCTGCGCTTGAATACCGGTGATACCGGCCCGGTGCGCTCGTGGCTGTCCTATTCCAATAACAGCGCTGACCTGTGGCGTGGTACCGGCCAGCAGAAAGTAACCAAGGTGGATGGCAAGTCGTTGTGGACCATCGACGACAACAACTCCATCTCGGCTTCGTTCCAGTACAACCGGGAATTCAACAACAGCTACGAGAGCCTGACCAAGGCGCAGGCTCTGCAGAATTACAATCAGAACTACGACGCGACGCTGCTGACGCCGACCGATACCAATTTCTACAAGCTGCACACCAACCCGTTCCGCAGCTGGCTGGTCAGCATGGATGGCGAATTCAAGCTGAGCGATAACCTGCATCTGTCGGTGGTGCCGTACGTCCAGTATGGCAACGGCGGCGGCGGCGGCGGTTCCACCTTCTTCGAATCGACATCGACGCTCAATACCTACCAGAACACCAATCAGGATCTCAACGGCGACGGCATCATCGGCGGCAAGAGCAACAAGGCCTTGGCGTATTCGATGAGCAACACGTACACGATGCGCCCCGGTGTCATCGCCAAGTTGAATCAGGACTTCGGCGAGAACAACAGTCTCGAGTACGGCGTGTGGTATGAACGTCCGCGCCAGGAGCAGAGCCAGGTATTCACGCCGGTCAATCCGAAGACAGGTGTTCCTTCCGACAACTGGGGGGATGTCGATCTGATCCGTTATCCGAATGGCACGGTGCAGAAGGCTTACAACGAATACACCGCCACGGAAACCCGCAAGGTGTTCGCCACGGACACATGGACACCGAATGACCAGTGGACCCTCACGGCGGGCGCTTCTTATCTGTGGGTGAATCGCAGCGGCTGGGATTACCAGTTTCCGGGTTCGACCAAGCAATATGGCGTCGCTGATGCGAGCTCGACCTATCACAAGGTGAGTCCGACGGTCGGCGCCAAGTACCAGTTGAATGACTCGAATCAGTTCTACTTCGGGTGGGGCAAGACGTTCCGTGCACCGATCAATGGCGCCGTCTTGCAGAATGGCGCTTCGGCGAATGCTCCCGGCCAGATTGCGCCGGCGAGTAATTTCATCAACAAACCGGAAACGGCGACCACCGCCGACCTGGGCTGGCGTTTCTACAACGACACGTTCTCGGCCAGCGTCGATGCTTACGCGTCCAGTCTCAACAACAAGCAGATCTCCGGCTTCGATGAAAAAACATTCGCTACCGTGTACCTGTCCCTGCCCAAGGTTCGTATGCGCGGCCTGAACGCCGAGGCCAGCTATAAAATCACACCGAACTGGACGGTGTATGGCTCGTACGCGTACACCAAGTCGACACTGCAGTCGAATCTCAACACCGATACCCTTGCTCCGGGTCCCGGCATCAAACCGAGCCAGCTTGGTGACGGTATCTACAACACCGATGGCAAGATTCTTCTGAATACGCCGAAGAACATCGGCTATGTGCGTGTGAGCTACGACCAGGGGCCGTTCTGGGCCAGCCTGGATGAAAAATATCGTGGCCCGATCTGGGGCGACTGGTCCAATACCCAGAAAGTGGGCGGCTACGCCACGCTCAACTTCAGCGCGGGTTGGAAGTTCCAGGATTTCTCGTCGTGGTTCCGCAAGCCGTACCTCAAGCTCAACGTGTTCAATCTGGCGGATCGCCAGGCGCTTACCAACGCCAACAACATCAGTGCGTATCTCGCCTCCAACCCGACCAACATCAAGGACCAGAACGGCACGACTCTTTATGCCGGCAGCGCACCGTATTACTCCTTGTTGCAAGGGCGTACGTTCATGCTGACCTTTGGCGCCTCGTTCTTCTAAAAAAGCGAAGTCGCACTCCACGGCAGCGACCGTGTGGTTCATCAGGCCGGCACCTTCGGGTGCCGGTTTTTTTATGGTTCCCACAACTCCTTGATGGAATTGAAAGAATTTTCGAACATGGCTGAAAGTTACGAAATTGTAATATGATACGCGTAACTTTAGCCGGGCCCGATGTGCCAGATAGCTTGGCTGCGGTCAGTCTCGTCAGGGAAAACAACCAAAAATCATTGCCCTACGGGATGACCCGGTGGGCGAGGTGTCTTTTTTGTTGCCTTGGCTCGTCATTTGTTGCGAACCACCATGGGGTCGATGTTCGATGAAAAGCACTATTCGCACGAAACTGTTGCCGCTGGCGATCGCCACGCTGCTCGCCGCTTCGCCTGCCATGGCGCAGGACACCTCGTCCGCGATTTCCGGCCGTGTGCTGGATGCCAGCGGCCAGCCGGTTGCCGGCGCCACCGTGCAGATCGTGCATGAGCCGTCCGGCACCACCAAGATCACCACCACGGGTGCGGACGGCCGCTATTCGGCGCAGGGTCTGCGCGTCGGTGGTCCGTTCGACGTCACCGTCTCCAAGGCGGGACAAGCTCAGGCCGTGCAGAACAATGTCTACCTGCAGCTGGCTCAGGAAACACCGGTCAATCTGACCATGGGCGCGGAGCAGGCGAAGAATGTCCAGAATCTCTCGGGTGTGACGGTGTCGGCCAATGCCTTGGCCCAGACCTTCTCGTCCGACAACAAGGGCATCTCGACCAACGTCTCGCAGCGCGAAATCGAGGCAACCCCGACCCCGGGTCGCTCCATCCAGAACATCGTGCGCCTCGATCCGCGCATCGTGATCTCCGATCGCGACCGTGGCGAGATCTCCGCGATCGGCCAGAACAGCCGCTACAACAACATCACGGTGGATTCGGTCAGCGCCAACGATCCGTTCGGCCTTAACGCGAATGGCTTGCCGACGCTGGGCACGCCGATTTCGCAGGACACGATCCAGGAGTACAACATCTCGACCGCCAACTACGACGTGGCCACCCGCCGCGGCGTCGGTGCGATCGTCAATGCGGTGACCAAGAGCGGCACCAACGATTTCCACGGTTCGGCGTATTACGCGTTCCAGAATCGTAGCGACATGATTGCCGACTACAACGACAAGCCGTACGGCGGCTTCCGTCGCACCTGGACTGCCGGCGCCACCGTAGGCGGTCCGATCATCAAGGACAAGCTGTTCTTCTTCGCCTCGTACGAGAAGAGCAAGCAGATTGGCCCGTCCTCCCAGTATGGCGTGCAGGGCTCCGGTGCGGCCACCGAGGTCCGCGGCCTGACCCAGCAGAATGTTGACGCCATCACCGCGGCAGCCAAGGCCAAGGGCTTTGATGTGGGTGGTCTCAGTGGCGGTAATTCCGATCTGCAGGACAAGCGTTACTTGGGCAAGATCGACTGGAACATCACCAACAACCACCGCGCCAGCTTCACCTACAGCCAGACCAAGGAAAACAAGCCGATCATCACCGGCAACAACAATATCCTGGTGTTGTCCAGCGGCTGGTACAAGACAAACGTCGACAACAAGAGCTACGCGCTGCATTTCTACGATGACTGGTCGGATGTCTTTTCCACCGACACTACCGTCTCCTATGCCGACTTCCAGCAGAATCGCGGCCCGTACAATGGCATTGCTCAACCGGATGTCTCGGTGTGCGTGAATGGCACGACCGGTTGCGCTGCCACGACCAGCTCGCCGGGCGTGGAGTTCGGTACCGAGTACTCCAGCCAGGCCAACGTGCTGCACGTGAAGACGTTGAATGCGGCTTGGGCCGGCACGCTCTATCTGGGCGATCACACGGTCAAGGGTGGCTTCGATTTCCAGCGCGGCCAGTACTACAACCTGTTCCTGCAGAATGCTTTCGGTAGCTATCAGTTCAATACCCTGGCCGACTTCAATAGCGGCAAGTACTACCTGTATCGCTTTAACGCACCGGCCGCCGGGCTTGGCCTGAAGGATGTGGCTGCCAACTTCGAGCTGAAAGAGTACGGCGCGTTCCTGCAGGATACCTGGCAGGTGAATTCGAACTTGTCGGTGCAGTACGGTTTCCGCGTCGACATTCCGCTGACCAGCGACAAGCCGCTGTACAACCCCTGCTATGCCGCTGCGCCGGGGCAGAGCGTGGTTGCTGCCAACTGCGTTTCGGCCACCGGCGGCTTCGGTCGTACCAACACCAGCACCATCAATGGCCATCGCCAGGTGCAGCCGCGCGCGTCGTTCAATTACACCTTCGACACGGAGCGCATGACTCAGCTGCGTGGTGGCGCCGGTCTGTTTATCTCCAACCCACCGAGCGTATGGCTGGGCAACATCTACCAGAACTCCGGTGTGACCCAGGTGCAATTCGCTTGCGGTCCGAGCTCTTCGGCCTCGGCTGCCTGCAAGCCGGGCTCCGTTGGCTATCCGGCGTTTAGCTCTGATCCTAATGGCCAGAATGCCGGCTCGGCACCGATTCCGGGCGCCAAGGGCGCGCAGATGGCGGTCAGCACGGTCAGCGACAATTTCGCGATCCCGAGCGTGTGGAAGATGTCGCTCGGCTTTGACCGGGAGCTGCCGTGGTGGGGTGTGGTGTTCAGTGCCGACTACGAGCACATCAAGAACCGCAACGCGATCTGGTATCAGAACCTCAATATCGGTGCGTCCACCGGCATGCTGCCGGACGGTCGCTTTACCTACTACAAGAATCCGAAGAGTGGCAGCACAGGTAACACGGCGCGTGCGAATGCCAATCCGTCATTCGGCGATGCAGTGATCAACCTGGCCAACAGCGACCAGGGCAGCGCCGACAGCCTCAGCCTCGCGCTGAAGAAGCCGTTCGCGGATGAATGGTCCGCCATGGCCGGCTTCACCTGGAGCCGCGCCACTGAAGTGAACCCCGGTACCTCGAGCGTGGCTCGTTCCAGCTACAGCAACAACGTCTGGGTGAATCCGAACGAGAACAAGGCAAGCACCTCCAGCTATTCGATTCCGAAGCGCGTGATCGCCTCGCTGACTTGGCAGCACCGTTTCTTTGGCGACTACGCCACGAGCGCCACCGTGTTCTATGACGGCCACTCGGGTACCCCGTACAGCTGGCGCTTCGGCAACGACGCCAACGGTGACGGTTTTGTCTCCGACCTTGCCTACATCCCGAACAAGGGGGATATCACCTTTGCGCCGGGTACCACGCAGGCACAGCAGAACTCGTTCTGGCAGTACATCGACAACGACAAGTATCTGAAGGATCACAAGGGCCAGATCGCCAGCCGCAACGGCGCCCGCGCTGCCTGGATCAATCAGGTCGATCTGAGCTTCAGTCAGGAAATTCCGGGCCTGTTCAAGGGCAACAAGGGCATGATCCGCCTTGATGTCTACAATCTCGGCAACATGCTCAACAAGAAGTGGGGTGTCGATCACCGCGCCAGCTTCCCGCTGGTACGCAATCTCGCCGATTTCGCCGGTGTCGATGCCAATGGCAAGTACATCTACGACATCAGCAAGGCGGCCTACAAAGATGCCAATGGCAACTACAGCCCGCTGGCCCTCCCGCGTGCGGATGAGCTGAATGGTCCGACCCAGCGTTGGTCGATCCTGGCAACCGTTCGTTACACCTTCTAACTAGGCAAGCGACAATTCGAAAACCCTGGCCGGCGCCCGCAAGGGCGCCGGCTTTTTGTTGGCTTGACCGCGCCATGGTTGACGCAGGAAGCTAGCGGGTCTGCTGCAGCTGTGCGCGGACGTATGCCGCGGGTTGCGGCCAGGAGATGGATGCATGAATGACACACACGCCGGCCAAGCTGGCAAGTCGGCCACCGTAAGCGCGCGCATTTCGCCGGTGGGCGGGCTGGACATTCTTTCCCGCAACGAGGTGGCACGGTTGCGCGGTGCCAGCGACTCGGGTCTGCATGCCTTGCTGCGCCGCTGCGCGCTGGCGGTGCTGACCTCGGGCGGTATCAGTGACGATCCACGGGCGATCCTCGAGCAGTACCCGGATTTCGATATCCAGGTGCTGCAGCAGGATCGCGGCATCAAGATCGAGCTCAGTCATGCGCCGGCACAGGCTTTCGTGGATGGCCAGATCATTCGCGGTATCAACGAACTGCTGGTGGCGGTCGTGCGCGATATCGTCTACGTGTCGACCCAGCTGGAGCAGATCGGTATCGATCTGGGCGGCTCGGCCGGACTGACCCAGGGCGTGTTCGAGATCCTGCGCAACGCGCGCATCCTGAAACCGCATGTCGATCCCAACCTGGTGGTGTGCTGGGGCGGTCACTCGATATCGCGCGACGAATACGAATACACCAAGCAGGTCGGCTATCAGCTTGGCCTGCGTGGGCTGGATATCTGCACCGGTTGCGGACCGGGTGCGATGAAGGGGCCGATGAAGGGTGCGACCATCGCTCACGCCAAGCAGCGGCGTCGGCACAATCGCTACATCGGCATCACCGAGCCGGGCATCATTGCCGCCGAATCGCCGAATCCGATCGTCAACCATCTGGTGATCATGCCGGACATCGAGAAGCGGCTCGAGGCATTCGTGCGCATGGGTCACGGCATCATCGTGTTCCCCGGCGGGGTCGGCACAGCCGAGGAAATCCTCTATCTGCTCGGCATCCTGCTGCATCCGGACAATGCTGGTACGCCATTCCCGCTGATCTTCACCGGGCCGCGCGAATCGGCTGCCTACTTCGAGCAGATCGACCGCTTCCTGCGCCTGACCCTGGGTGACGAAGTGGCGCAGCACTATCAGATCATTGTGGATGATCCGGCGGCGGTGGCGCGGGCGATGGTCAGGGGTATCGACAAGGTGCGCCACAACCGGCTGGACACCAAGGATGCGTTTTTCTTCAACTGGGCGCTGCAGATTCCACTGGAGTTCCAGTTGCCGTTCCGCCCCACCCACGAGGCGATGCGTGCGCTGCAGATCCACCACGACCGTCCACGGCATGAGCTGGCGGCGGATCTGCGTCGGGCCTTCTCCGGCATTGTCGCGGGCAACGTGAAGGAGGAAGGCGTGCAGGCGATCGAGCAGCATGGCCCGTTCGATATCGACGGTGATGCGGACATCATGCGTGCACTGGACAAGCTGTTGCAGGCGTTCGTCCAGCAGCATCGGATGAAGCTGCCCGGTGGCGCGGCGTATGTCCCGTGCTATCGGGTATTGACCACCTGATTATGGGCGAAAATCTGTCCGCGATGGCTTGACAGCTCGCTGCGCTCTCGACAAACTACGCAGCTCACGCCCGAATAGCTCAGCTGGTTAGAGCACTTGACTGTTAATCAGGGGGTCGCTGGTTCGAGTCCAGCTTCGGGCGCCACATTTGATGAAAAGCCGGCATATTGCCGGCTTTTTGTTTTCTGCTGTGGTGACATGCGCTCAGTTCATTTGCGAGCAGTCTGCGATTTGACTGGCGCTGGCCGGGGCGCCGCGGACGCGACCGGAATTGGAGACCGCCACGCTGAGCGCATGCTCTGCGCTGGACGGTTGGCAGAACAACAGGGTGAGATTGCTGCCGCTGGCGCTGCCGTCAGGGCCAAAGTGCACGAGACGTCGCCCGCTGCTGCTCTGGATGATCAGCTTGTCGTTGTAGCCGTGACCGACATACAGCGGCCCATGGTCCGGTTGATTGTTGTGATCGGCGTCGTGAGCAAGCAGCCAGCCGTTGTTCCAGCGCATGTCATTGCTGCAGCTGTTGCCGTCGCGCGTCGGACAGAACAGTGTGCGCTTGCCACTGGTGATCGCGGTTGCACGGGTGTGCTGGAGTGCCGCGATGAAGTCGGTCTGCGCGACCTGCAGCTGGTTCCGGCTGAGCAGCTTGCGCATGGGTGGTACGGCGATGCCGGTGAGCGCTGCGATGATGGCGAGTACCATGATCTGTTCGATCAGGGTCATGCCATGCTGCCGGCAAGCTGGCTTGGAGTTCCGGGGAGCTGTCACGGCGTCGCGTCCTGCGTTGTCCGGGAGGCTCATGCTAAGACGTTGGTGCCAACCGGCCAGTAGCCCGATGGAGGTGTGGGTGTCGGCCTCTGCTGACGCCCCCTGTCAGCAGGCCCGATTTAAAATGCGCTGCCGCGCCCACATCTGTAGCCGATGACCGACCGCTTCCAGCTCGTTGCCCCCTACCAGCCCGCCGGCGACCAACCGCAGGCGATCCAGCGCTTGTCCGAAGGTTTCGAGGCTGGTCTGGCTGCGCAGACCCTGCTGGGCGTGACCGGCTCGGGCAAGACCTACACCATCGCCAACGTGATCGAGCAGGTGCAGCGGCCGACCATCGTGATGGCGCCGAACAAGACACTGGCAGCGCAGCTGTACGGCGAGTTCAAGGAGTTCTTCCCGCACAACGCGGTGGAGTACTTCGTCAGCTACTACGACTATTACCAGCCGGAAGCCTATGTGGTGGCGTCGGATACCTTCATCGAGAAGGACGCCTCGATCAACGAGCACATCGAGCAGATGCGATTGTCGGCGACCAAGGCGCTGCTGTCGCGTCGCGATTCGATCATCGTGGCCACCGTGTCGGCGATCTACGGCCTCGGCAATCCGGAGGACTACCTGTCGCTGCGACTGATCCTGGCCAAGGGCGAGCGCATCGACCAGCGCAAGCTGATCCATCAGCTGACCGAGTTGCAGTACACCCGCAACGAGATGGAGTTGCGTCGCGGCATGTACCGCGTGCGCGGCGAGATCATCGATGTGTTTCCGGCCGAATCGGAAATCGAGGCGTTGCGCATCGAGCTGTTCGACGGCGAGGTGGAGAACCTGTCGCTGTTCGATCCGCTCACTGGCGAGACGATCCGCAAGGTGCAGCGCTACACGGTCTACCCACGCACGCATTACGCGAGCACACGCGAGAGCGTGCTGAACGCGATCGAGACGGTCAAGGTCGAGCTGAAGGAGCGGCTGGAGCAGCTGTACAAGGACAACAAGCTGGTCGAGGCGCAGCGGCTGGAACAGCGCACCCGTTTCGACATCGAGATGATGGCCGAGGTGGGTTATTGCCAGGGCATCGAGAATTATTCGCGTCATCTGACCCGACGCGAGCCCGGCGAGCCGCCGCCGACGCTGTTCGATTACCTGCCGTCCGATGGTTTGCTGGTGGTGGACGAATCGCACGTCACCGTGCCGCAGCTCGGTGCGATGTACAAGGGCGACCGCTCGCGCAAGGAGACCCTGGTGGAGTTCGGTTTCCGGCTGCCGTCGGCGATGGACAACCGGCCGCTGCGCTTCGAGGAATGGGAGCAGCGCGTGCCGCGCTCGATCTTCATTTCGGCCACGCCGCGTGCCTACGAGCTGGACAAGTCCGGCGAGGCGGTGGTTGAGCTGCTGGTGCGCCCGACCGGCCTGGTCGACCCGGAAGTCGAAGTGCGTCCGGTACGCACCCAGGTCGACGACCTGCTCAGCGAAGTGCACAAGCGCGTGGCGATCGGCGACCGCGTGCTGGTCACCACGCTGACCAAGCGCATGGCGGAGAACCTCACCGAATATCTGGCGGAGCACGACGTGAAGGTGCGCTACCTGCACTCGGACGTCGAGACGGTCGAGCGCAGCGAGATCATCCGCGATCTGCGTCTGGGCGAGTTCGATGTGCTGGTCGGCATCAACCTGCTGCGCGAGGGCCTGGACATGCCCGAGGTGTCGCTGGTGGCGATCCTCGATGCCGACAAGGAGGGCTTCCTGCGCTCCACCGGCTCGCTGATCCAGACCATCGGCCGCGCCGCGCGCAACGTGCGTGGCAAGGCGATCCTGTATGGCGACCAGATCACCCGCTCGATGCAGGCGGCCATGGACGAGACCGCCCGCCGCCGCGAGAAGCAGCTGGCATGGAACGAACAGCAGGGCATCGTGCCGACCACCATCGTGCGGCGTATCGCCGACATCATGGAGGGCGCGCGCAGTGAAGCCGGCAACCGCCGCGGCAGCAAGTCTTCTCGCGGCCGTGCAGCGGTGGCCGAGCAGGCGACCGACTACGTTGGGCTCAACCCGCAGCAGGCAGCGGGCGCGATCAAGAAGCTGGAGGCGCAGATGTACAAGCACGCGCAGAATCTGGAGTTCGAGGACGCCGCCAGATTGCGCGACCAGATCCACCAGCTGCGTGAACAGGCCTTGCGCTGAGCGGCCGCCTGATCCCATTCGGATATTGTCGAGCGCAGGCTGCTCCCGTATACTGCGCGGCTCGCGCGGTCGTTGAACGGCGTGAGACGGGCGGTTAGCTCAGCGGTAGAGCACTACCTTGACATGGTAGGGGTCACAAGTTCGATCCTTGTACCGCCCACCAATTCATAACCCATTGATCGAATGGGACTAAGAGGGGAATCCGAGAGGGTTCCCCTCTTTGTTTGCGCATGAAGCCTTGAGATCGTGCACAAATCAGTACTGTTGTGCGGATAGACGCATGCGCAGGCTGACTCGGGCACACCTATGGCATCGGCGCAGTCCTACAGCATGCGCAGCAATTCCCTCATCAGTGGCAGCCGGCGCACGCGCACGGCGCTGGCGCGGAAGACCGCATTGGCCAGCGCCGGCGCAGCGGTGGGCATGGCGAGGAAGCTGGCGCCGGCGGGCGGGCGGGCGTCGGCGGGCACGACGATGACTTCGACCGCATTCGGCAGCTGCGCCATGCTGGCCAGCGGATAATCCTTGTAGTTGTGTTGCTGGATCTGGCCATCCTTGAACGTGATGGCGAGGTTCAACGCGGTGGACAACGCGTCGAGCGTGGCGCCTGCGAGCTGGCCTTCCAGGCCCAGCGGGTTGATCACGCGACCGACATCGGCGGCACAGACGACGCGCTGGATCACCAGCTTCTGCTCCTGCATCGCCACTTCGATGGCATGCGCCACATAGGCGCCGTCGACATGCCAGCAGGCGATGCCGAGGCCGTTGACGCTGTGCAGCCAGTTCTTCCATTCGATCCGGTCGGTGACCAGCTTCAGCACGTTGGCCAGGCGGCCGGTATCGAGCGTGCCGCCGGCACTCAACGGCAGCTCGCGCGGTGCGCCTAGCATGCGCAGGTGGGTGACCAGCGGATCCTCTTTCATGCTGTGCGCGATTTCGTCGATGAAGCTTTCCACCGCGAACGCGTTGCTGAGGTGTGGCATGCCGCGCATCGGGCCGCGCGGGATCGCGGAATCCAGCGCGTACCAGTCGCTGCGATAGTTCGGCACCAGCGCGGCGGGCAGCTGATCGACGTGGAGTTCGGACGTCCATAACCGGTTGTCGGGCATGTTGCGCTGGGTCAGCGCCGAGGCACTGGCCATGCGCTGGTTCCAGCCGAGCAGCTGGCGCTTGCGGTCGAGGGTCGCGCTGAGCTGGTGCACGCTGCCGGAGCGGTAATAGTCGTGGCCGAAGTCCTGCCCGCGCGTCCACAGCAGCCGTACCGGCTTGTCGATGGCCCTGGCCAGCATCACTGCCTCCGCGACATAGTCGTGATCGAGCCGGCGGCCGTAACCGCCGCCGACGCGTGGCACGCGGATGTCGATCTGCGCGGGACTCAGGCCGGTCAGGCGCTGCACCACCGCCCATGCCCTCTGCGGTGCCTGGGTCGGCACGACCAGGCTGGCGCGATCCTTGTCCAGCTTCACCAGGCAGTTCATCGGTTCGGCGGTGGCATGCGCCAGCCACGGCTGGTAGTAGGTGGCATCGAGCCGGCGTGCGGCTTTCCTGCTGGCGGCATCGACGTTGCCATCGTTGCGCACGCGCGCAGTGGGGTCGGTCTTGCCGGCGAGCAGGGCGCTGGCTTGTTGCTCCAGTGCGTAGCTGCTTTCGCTGCCGCTGGCGCCGGGCTTCCATTCGAGCTTGAGTTTCTCGCGGCCCTGCAGTGCCGACCACGTATCTTCGGCCAGCACCGCCACGGCCGGGGCAATCACCGTGCTGCCCAGCGGCTGCCCCGATTCGGGTCGCAGACGCACCACCTTCAGCACGCCTTTGACGGCGAGCGTGTCGGTGGTGTCGATGTGCGCCAGCGTGCCGTCCGGCCATGGGCAATGCACCAGCACGGCGACCACGGCGTCGCCGTAGTGCTCGTCGATCGCATAGCGGGTCAGGCCGGTGACGATCTCGCGCGCGTCAACGTCGCCGGCCGGCTTGCCGATCAGCTGATAGTTCGCGGCATTTTTCAGCGGCGGCGCGCTGACGGGCAACGCGATCTTGCCGGCATCCGCGGCCAGGCTGCCGTAGGTGAAGCGGCGACCGTCCGGCGCGATCACCGTGCCGGCCTCGCAGCGCAACTTGTTGGCCGGCACGCCGAGTCGACGTGCTGCGGCCTGCAGCAGCAGCCAGCGTGCCGTCGCACCGATCTGGCGCAGGTCGTTCCAGGCAGCGGGGATCGAGCCGCCGCTGCCGCCGATCTGGCGTCCATAGGTCCAGCGCGGCTGGCCGTTGTTCTCGGTCACGCCGAGGCCGAGCGGCACCACGCTGACACGGTTCCAGTCGGCGTCGAGTTCGTCGGCGATGATCCGCGGCAGCGAGGTGGCAACGCCGGTGCCCGTATCCGGATCGCGCGCACCGATCAGCACGTTGCCGTCGGCATCGATGCGCACATAGGCGCCGAGGTCGTGGAAGGTGTCGCCGAGCAGGGCCAGCGGCAGCGGCGCATCGGCCGCATCGGCCATGCGGATGCCGACTACCAGCGCGCCGGCGGTGCCGGCCAGCACCTGCAGGAAGCGGCGGCGCGACAATCGGATCTGGTTGGGCGTTGTGGGATCGTTGCTCATGGCTGGCCTGCCTTGCCGGCGGCGACGCGCTTGATCGCGCGGCGCACGCGGGTCTGGCAGCCGCAGCGGCACAGGTTCGGCAGCTGGTCGATATCGTCGTCGCCGGGATGCGGCTTGCGCCTGAGCAGATCGATCGCGGCGATCAGCCAGCCTGGCGTGCAGTAGCCGCAGCCGATCGCATCTTCGTCGACAAAGGCCTGCTGCATCGGATGCAGGCTGCCGTCGTTGCCGGCCAGGCCTTCCACCGTGACGATCTGCCTGTCGGCCAGTTTGGCCAGCGGCTGGGTAATCGCGGATACCGCCTTGCCGTCGAGCAGTACCAGATCGGCACCGTTTTCGCCGCGCTCGCCACCGTATTTGGTGCCGGTCAGCCGCAGCACGTCGCGCAAATACCACAGCAGCGGCATCTGCGGATCGCCGGTGTGGCGGTAGTGCTCGCCGTTGATCTCAAGGTCAATGCCGTCACGCGCCTTCTCGGGCACGATGCTGCTGTCCGAAGTGACCGGCACGGCCTGGGCTTGCACGGGCGCCATCCATCATCTCCTCACGAATCTGTCCGCACATTGTGGCATTGCTGCCGCCCGCTTAGGGGCGTGCGCGACTGAACAAGCGACGCCAGACCAGATACACCGGCACACCGGCCAGCATGATCAACCCGCCGATACCTGCATTGCGCGGGTTGTCGCGCATCGTCATCACCACCACCCACGCCACCGTGCCGATGAACAACAGCGGCAACCACGGGTAGCCCGGCACCCTGAAACTCGCCATGGCGCCGTCGCGGCGGCGATACCAGAACAGCGTGGCGACGCCGACCGCGCAGGCCAGCCAGTCGCCGAACGTGGCGTAGTCCAGCAGCTGACCGTAGCTGCCCGACAGCGCCAATACGATCGCCCAGCCGGACAGCAACAGCAGTGCGGTATTTGGCGTGCGGTAACGCGGGTGCAGTCGTGCCACCGCGCGGAAGAACAAGCCGTCCTCGCCCATCGCCTGCAGCACGCGCGCGCCGGCGACCAGGGTGATGTTGCAGAAGCCCAGCGTGGAAATCGCCACGCCGAGCGCGATCAACTTGGCGCCGAGCGGGCCGACCACCCGCTGCATCACGTCGGCAGCCGGCGCGTGGCTGGCAGCGAGGCCGGCATGGCCGAGCACGGCCAGATAGGCCACGTTGACCAGCGCATAGGCGATGATCACCAGCAACATGCCGAGCGTCAGTGCGCGCGGCAGTGTGCGCTGCGGATCGCGCACCTCACCGGCCAGATTGTTGAGATAGGTGAAGCCGGAATACGCGAACAGCACCGGCAACGCCGCGCCGAGGAAACCGATCCCGCTGCGCGCCGGATCGACCGCCAGCACCTGACCGTGACCGGCGCCGGCGAGGAACAGGCCACACACCACCAGCACCGCCACCGCCAACAGCTTGAGCAGGGCGAACAGGTTCTGGATCTGCGCACCGAGGCGGATGCCGAACAGGTTGATGCCGCTGACGAAGACCAGTGCGCCGACCGTCAGCGGCAGCGCCATCGACGGCGGCAGGCTGAACACCGCCGCCGCATAGCTGGCGAAGATCGTCGCCACCGCCGCGCTTGAACCGGAGTAGATCACCAGCAACATGGTCCAGCCGAACAGGAACCCGGCCAGCGGTCCGAATGCCTCGCGCAGATAGACATAGGTGCCACCCGCATGTGGTCGACGTGCGCCGAGCTCGGCGTAGCAAAGCGCGCCGATCAGGGTGAGTACGCCGGCACCGGCCCAGATCAACAGCAGCGCGAGACCCGATTCGGTACGTTGTGCGGCAATGCCGGGATTGAGAAAAATGCCGCCGCCGATGATCCCGCCAACCACGATCAGGGCAGCGTCCCACGGGCGCAGGCTGCGCGCATAGCCGGGCTGGTTGTCGTTCATGCGGTGGGTCACCAAGGGCGGGAGGCGCAGCATGGCGGGCGTCGCGCGTGCGAGCAAGCCGGTGCTGTTTCAGCCCAGGCGAAACTCGCCGCGGATGCCCATGGCGCAGGCGCCGCCGATACTGATGGCGCCGGTCGCCGCGTCGCGCATCACCTCGACGTAGCCGTCGCGACCCACCTCGCGTCCCTGGCTGGCACGGTAGTGCAGGCCGTAGCCGGCGGGATCGCCAACCTCGGCCAGGAAGGCCATGATCGCGGCATTCGCACTACCGGTGACGGGATCTTCGGGAATGCCATCGGCGGGACAGAATGCACGCACAGCCATTGCTGCATCACCCCTCGCATCACTTGTGGACTCGCGGCCGAACACGCTGACGCCGACCGCGCCAATGGCCTGGCTGAGCGCCGCGATCAGCGCAAGATCAGGCTGCAACTGGCGCACGTCTGCTGCGCTGTTCAAGTCGCAGACGAGCCAGCGTGGCCCGTTGTCGACCAGTCGCATCCGGGCTTGCGTGAGATCGAGGTGCAGGGCTTTCGCCAACTCGGCATGCTCGCGCGCGGCTACGGTCTGCAGCGTGGCAGGCGGCGCCTGCACACGGATGATCCGTTCATTGCCGCAGCCCTCGACGCGCACAGGCAGCAGCCCGGCGGCGCACTCCTGTACCAGATCGGATTTTCCGGGCGGCACCAGCGCGGATTCGATCGCGGCATACGCGCTGCCCACGCTGGGGTGGCCGGCGAATGGCAGCTCCTGGCGCGGGGTGAAGATGCGTACGCAGTAGTCCGCGTCGGCGCGGGTCGGCGGGAGCAGGAAGGTGGTTTCGGACAGATTGGTCCAGCGCGCGAATGCCTGCATCGTGGCGTCATCCAGACCGTCGCCGTCGATCACCACGGCCAGCGCATTGCCGAGCAGCGGCAGGTGGGAGAACACGTCGAGCTGCATGAAACGGCGGGTGCGGGACATGGCGATTCCGGCTGGGCAATCGTCTGACGATGCCACCCGCAAGCGTCCGTCACAAGTGGAGTGCGCCCGGGCCAACGTGCGCACGGTGGGCGCCAGCAAGCAGGAAGCCGACGTCTTGCGGCGTCGGCTTCCTGTGCGGGGGGGCGAATGGTCAGAACACGCTGAGGAACAAGGCCAGGTTCGTCACGTTGAGCGTACCGATGCCTGCACCGGGGTCATAGCCATTGACGCCGTTGTAGAACCAGTTGTCGCCCGCCCTGATGTCGGTGAACGGCGAGAACGGGCCGTAGCCGAAGATGTTCTGCAGCGGATAGACCTGCGGATTCCAGAAACCGACGCGGCCGCGGGTCGACTGCTTCAGCAGTGCGCTGATGCCGTTGAGCTGGGGTGCGACAAAGCTGGTGCCGCCTTCGAACGTCAGCAGGCCCGCGCCGTCCAGTGACGAGACGAAGCTGTAGCCGCTTTCCGGATCCGCATTCAGAGAAATGTCGGGCACGTTGCGACCGCGGTAATTGCCCGGCAGCGTGTAGTTGATGCCAAACGCCGGGAAGAACAGGGTCTGGTTCTTCTCGCTCTTGCGAATGCCGGAAGTGAACTGCTGATAGCGCGGCAACGACCAGAACACGCTCACACCACCACCTCCGCCGACCGAGAACACCTCATCGGTGATATCCACGCCGAAATTGGTCTGGAAATACTTGGAGATGTAATCCCAGCCCCAGACGCTTTCCTTGCTGATCGATGCCGTCGGTCCACCGCTGAAGCTGAAAGAGAACGGTACGGTCGTGCCACCCGCAGTGGTGATGTAAGGATCGGATCCGGGGGCGTCGGCAGTGAGCGGCGGCGGCACGGGGTCGGTGAGCGAGCCGCCCAGTCCACGCACCGTGTCGTAGGCGCCCGAGTCGCCGGACGTGGCGAACATCGAGATGCCCTGTGCCGCCGCTTCCAGGAAGACCTGGTGGAAGGCCAGCAATTCGTCGGTGAAGTCGACACCGCCGTTGAGTTGCGGGAAGTAGAAGATTTCCGGCGAGCCCCAGCTTACCGACAGGCTGTCGACCTTGTTGTCGGACACCGCCTGATTGAACACGTCGAAGAAACCGGCATCGGTGTTGGGTGCGTCGTACACGATGATGTTCGCCCAGGGTGCCAGACCGCCGGACTGTTCGACATCGAGCGAGGTCTCGCCGGAGCCGGCATTGCTGCCCAATGGACCGCCGCCGTCCACATGCACCTGGGTGATGCGGTTGGGTTTCACCGCCAGGCCGATCGTGCTCCAGTAGCTGTAGGCATCGGCGGGGAGGAAGTTCGCCAGGGTGGCGATGCCGATGGTCGAGCCCTTGCCGTTCACGCCGGCCTTGTAGAGCGGGTTGATGTTGTAGCGATTGGCCACATCCCCGACCGTGAATTCGCCAGGTGTGCAAGTGGCGGTGGGATTGCCGGTGCAGGGCGCGATGGCAGGTGCCGCGCCCTTGGCCAGGGCATTCGTCCTGGGACCCGGCTGCGGCGGGAACAGTGCACTTACGCGATGCGAGCGATAACGGGCCTCGCTGCTGAGGCCCGAAGCCACGACCAGCGTGCCGGAAAGCGCCGAGGGCATGCTTGGCGTGGCATTCGGCCGGTGGAAGGTGGTTCCGTCACTGGCCTGGTAATCATGGATGGACGTATGGAAGGCTGTATTGAACTGGCCGATCGTACCGCTGACCTTGACTGCCAGATGGTTCGGCAGCAACTCGACCTGGGTAAGCCCCTGCTGCTTCAGGAACGATTTCACCCTGGCGATCTCGTCGGCGGTGGCGCCATAGCGATCCGCGAACTGTGCCGTGGTGAGGAAGCGGTGATATGAGGGATTGCCCTGAGTGACCGTACTGTAGATGTACTGCTCGAGCGCGTCCTGATTGTGCAGGCCGAGCACCAGCGTGACATTCACGGTTTGACCGGGATTGCTTGCCCCCAGGTCGGTAGGCGCCGAGCCGCCGGCGGCGAAAGATGTGGTAGCGAAGCCGCAAAGCAGCAGCGCCAACGAAGTCGCGAGCGACTTGCGATGCAAGTGCGTGAGCATGAGCTTTCTCCAAGGGTTGAAACGGTCACGCTGGGTAACGCTGCGGCACCACATCGCGTCGCGCCCGCGCCCCCGGCAGGCCGGTGAGCCATACGTTCGTAATCTCGTTCCCCGACAACCCAGGACGGCCCCTGAAGATCAATCCGCGCTGGTCCGGCGACGCTAGCAGCGTAGGGTCGATCTTGGAAGTGTCTGATCGAGCGAAATATGTTGCGAAATCCATGCTGCAACTCAAAATCGTCCCGCATGAAATTACGGCCATGCTTTTGGGTCGAGGCTGTCGCAGGCTGGCGAAACGCCTGATGTTGGAGCTTGCCTGCGGCCACCGACGGGCCGCCCACTTTCTGGTGGCAGACCAAGTTGCGGCACAATAGAGAGATTGTGCGTCGCAAACGGCCGTTTTCGACGCGGTATTTCCCGGAGTCGAAGCCGCCCCATGACCATCATCAAGCAAGACGACCTGATCCAGTCCATCGCCGACGCGCTGCAGTACATCAGCTATTACCACCCGGTCGACTACATCAAGGGTCTCGCCGCCGCCTACGAGCGCGAGGAAAGCCCGGCCGCGAAGGATGCGATGGCGCAGATCCTGATCAACTCGCGCATGGCCGCCGAAGGACATCGCCCGCTGTGCCAGGACACCGGCATCGTCACTGTGTTCCTCAAGGTCGGCATGAACGTGCAGTGGAACACCACGCTGTCGCTGGACGAGATGGTCAACGAGGGCGTGCGCCGCGCCTACAACGACCCGGACAACAAGCTGCGCGCCAGCATTCTGGCCGACCCGGCCGGCAAGCGCATCAACACCAAGGACAACACGCCGGCGATCATCAATGTCTCGATCGTGCCGGGCGACACGCTCGACGTGATCGTGGCGGCAAAGGGCGGCGGCTCCGAGGCGAAATCGAAATTCGTGATGCTCAACCCGTCCGACTCGATCGTCGACTGGGTGCTGAAGACCGTGCCGACGATGGGCGCCGGCTGGTGCCCGCCGGGCATGCTCGGCCTGGGCATCGGCGGCACCGCCGAGAAGGCGATGCTGCTGGCGAAGGAGGCGCTGATGGAGCCGATCGACATCCAGGAGCTGATCGCGCGCGGTCCGGGCAATCGCGCCGAGGAACTGCGCATCGAGCTGTACGAGAAGGTCAACGCGCTCGGCATCGGTGCGCAGGGCCTGGGCGGTCTTACCACCGTGCTGGACATCAAGATCAAGGATTACCCGACCCACGCGGCGAACCTGCCGGTGGCGCTGATCCCGAACTGCGCCGCGACCCGCCACGCGCACTTCACGCTGGACGGTTCCGGTCCGGTGATGCTCGATCCGCCGTCGCTGGAAGACTGGCCGAAGCTGACCTACGACAGCTCCAAGGGGCGACGGGTGAACCTCGACACCGTGACGCGCGAGGAAGTGGCGAGCTGGAAACCGGGCGAAGTGCTGCTGCTCAACGGCAAGCTGCTGACCGGCCGCGACGCCGCACACAAGCGCATGGTCGAGATGTTGAACAAGGGCGAGCCGCTGCCGGTGGATTTCAAGGGCCGCTTCATCTACTACGTCGGGCCGGTCGATGCGGTGCGCGACGAAGTGGTGGGACCGGCCGGCCCCACCACCGCCACCCGCATGGACAAGTTCACCGAACAGGTACTCGCCCAGACCGGTCTGCTTGGCATGGTCGGCAAGGCCGAGCGTGGCCCGGCAGCGGTCGAGGCGATCAAGAAGCACCAGTCGGTGTACCTGATGGCGGTCGGTGGCGCGGCATACCTGGTGTCCAAGGCGATCAAGGCCTCGCGCGTGGTCGGCTTTGCCGATCTCGGCATGGAGGCGATCTACGAGTTCACCGTGCAGGACATGCCGGTGACGGTGGCGGTCGATTCGCTGGGCAGTTCGGTGCACCAGACCGGCCCGCGCGAATGGCAGGCACGGATCGGCAAGATCCCCGTTGTTGTTCAATAGCAGTGTGTGCACAGCGCACGCCATGGCCTCCTCCTCTGCGGGGAGGATTGAAGAAGGGGAATCCATGGCTTGCGCGGAACATCATCGAAAAATGCAAACAGAAGTCTAAACGTCCAAACATGAAATCCGGCCGGGTCATTGCAATTGCCTTGTCGCAGCGCAACACTGGCGTGATGCGTTTCCCTCCAGCCACCAACAGCGAATCCCCGTGACCCCGCCCAACCCCGCACCGTTGCCTCCCGACGCTCCCTGGATCGTGATGAAGTTCGGCGGCACCAGTGTCGCCACGCTGCCGCGCTGGCAGAACATCCTGGAGCTGGTCGTCAGCCGCCGCGCCGAAGGCGCACGCGTGCTGGTCGTCGTCTCCGCACTGACCGGCGTCACCGACGCGCTCAAGCAACTGTGCGCGCAGGGCGAGCCGGGCAAACGCAGCGAGGCGGCCAAGGCGATCGCGCAGCGTCACTACGATCTGCTCGATCACATGCAGCTGGTCATGCCGGACACGCTCGGCGAGCGACTCGGCGATCTGGCGAAGCTGGCCGGCGAAGGCCCCGCCATGCGGGGCGAGCTGGCCTGGCAGGCGCAGGTGCAGGCGCATGGCGAGCTGATGTCCAGCGCGCTCGGTGCCGCGTTCCTCAGCCACAGCGGGCTGCCTACGCAATGGCTGGATGCGCGCGACTGTCTCGCTGCCATCGCCCTGCCGAACCAGAACGAGCGCACCCGGCTGCTGTCGTCGATGGTCGAGGCAAAAGCCGATCCCGCATTGAATGCACGGCTTGCCGCGCTCGGCGAGGTGTTCATCACGCAGGGCTTCATCGCCCGCGAAAGCAAGGGTCGCACGGTGCTGCTCGGCCGTGGCGGTTCGGATACCTCGGCAGCGTATTTCGGTGCCCTGCTGAAGGCGCAGCGAGTCGAGATCTGGACCGACGTGGCCGGCATGTTCACCGCCAACCCGCGTCAGGTGCCCGGTGCGCGCCTGCTGCAGCGGCTGGATTACGAGGAGGCGCAGGAAATCGCCTCCACCGGCGCCAAGGTGCTGCATCCGCGCTGCCTGTCGCCATTGCGCGAACCGCGCGTGCCGCTGCTGATCAAGGACACCAACCGGCCGGAACTCGAAGGCACCGTGATCGGCCCCGAAGTGCGTGCGCATGCGCCCAGCGTCAAGGCGATCAGCGCGCGCAAGGGCATCACCCTGGTGTCGATGGAATCGGTCGGCATGTGGCAACAGGTCGGTTTCCTCGCCGACGTGTTCGCGCACTTCAAGCAGCACGGCTTGTCGGTGGACCTGATCGGTTCGGCCGAAACCAATGTCACCGTGTCGCTCGATCCCACCGAGAACCTGCTGGACTCCGATGCGATCGCGGCGCTGGCCAGCGATCTGGCCAAGGTATGCCGGGTCAAGGTGATCGCGCCGTGCGCGGCGATCACCCTGGTCGGTCGCGGCATGCGTTCGTTGCTGCATACCTTGTCCGGTGTGCTGGCCGAGTTCGGCCAGCTGCGCGTGCACATGATTTCGCAGTCGTCGAACAACCTCAACCTCACCTTCGTGGTGGATGAGGAAGTCGTCGATACGCTGTTGCCGCACCTGCACGATCTGCTGATCGCCGCCGGTGCCTTGCGCACCGACGACAGCGCTCTGTTTGGTCCCAGCTGGCAGACCTTGTACGGCAGCGGCGAGGCGCCCGATACGGTCGCCGCGTGGTGGCGCGAAGCGGAGCGGCAACAGCTGCTGGAGCTGGCGGCCGAAACCACGCCGCGCTACGTCTACCACCTGTCGACGGTACGCAAGCAGGCGCGCGCGCTGAAGTCGCTGGCCGCGGTGGACCGGCTGCATTACGCGGTGAAGGCAAATACGCACCCGGCGATCCTGCGCGCTTTGGCGGCGGAAGGTTTCGCGTTCGAATGCGTGTCGCCGGGCGAGCTGGAGGCGGTCGGCGCGATCGTGCCGGAGTCGGTGCCGCTGCTGTTCACGCCGAATTTCGCGCCGTGCGCGGATTACGTTCTGGCGCTTGGCACCCGTGCCACGGTCACGCTCGACGCGCTGTATCCACTGGAGCATTGGGGCGAGCTGTTCCGCGGTCGCGAGATCGTGCTGCGCGTCGATCTGGGTCGTGGCCTCGGCCATCACGAAAAGGTGCGCACCGGTGGCAGCGGCAGCAAGTTCGGCCTGCCGCTGGATCAACTCGCCATCTTCCTGCAGCTGGCCGAGACCCATGGCGTGACCGTGCGTGGCCTGCATGCGCACCTGGGGTCGGGTGTGCTGGACGCGGGGCATTGGGGCGAGGTGTATGTGCAGCTGGCCAGCTTGGCCGAGCGCATCGGCAGCGTGGCGTTCCTGAATATCGGCGGCGGCCTCGGCGTGCCGTCGCACCCGGGCGAGGCGCCGCTGGACATTGCCGAACTCGATCGCGTGCTGCGCGAGGTCAAGGCCGCTTATCCGCAATACCAGCTTTGGATGGAGCCGGGTCGTTACCTCGTCGCTGACGCCGGCGTGCTGCTGGCGCGGGTGACCCAGCAGAAAGGCAAGGGCGCATTCCGCTACCTCGGCATCGACACCGGCATGAACAGCCTGATCCGCCCTGCGCTGTACGACGCCTGGCACGAGATCGTCAATCTCAGCCGGCTCGATGAACCCGCCACCGCGCTGTACCAGGTGGTCGGCCCGATCTGCGAGAGTGGCGACGTGCTGGGCACCGACCGCCGCCTGCCCGAGGCGCAGGAGGGCGATGTGATGCTGATCGCGCAGGCCGGCGCCTACGGCAAGGTGATGTCCTCGCACTACAACCTGCGCGCCGAAGCCGACGAGATCGTGATCGAATAGGCGCCATGGCGCTGGAGAAAGTATTGGTGAGCAACATGATTCAACCGCGGCTGACCCAGCTGTTCCGTTTCGTGCGCTGCAGCTATGCCGATGGCGTGGCCGAGCTGGCGTATGCGTTCGACGACGGCGAGGAGCTGGTCGAGCGGGTTCGTTTCCCGAATGCGCCGGTGGTTCCGGCTACGCATGCTGCCGCGTTCGAGGCGGCGCTGAAACTGCTGCATCTGATCGCTGGCGTCAGCTACTACAAGGCGGGTGTGCCGCCGAAGATCGAGGTGGCCAGCGGCCCGCTGGATGATGCTACTGCCGAGTTGCTCGATCAGCTGTACCTGCACGGGCTGGCCGAGTTCGCCTATCGCAACGGGCTGGACCTGCGTGGGCGTATCGTTTTCCCACGTGGCGCTGCGGCGCAGCCGCTGGCACCTGCCGCAGGTTTGCCGAAGCGCACGCTAGTGCCGATCGGCGGCGGCAAGGATTCGCTGGTCGCGGTCGAGGCGATCAAGTCGATCGGCGGCGAGGCCACCGCGGTGTGGGTCGGCAGTTCGGCCTTGATCGCCGCCTGCGCCGAACGCACGGGCCTGCCGACGCTGAACATCCAGCGCGAGCTGGCGCCTGGCTTGTTCGAGTTGAACCGGCTCGGTGCGTGGAACGGGCATATCCCGGTGACCGCGGTGAACTCGGCGATCCTTGCCGTCGCCGCGATCCTGTACGGCTACGACTCGATCGCGTTCGCCAACGAGCGCTCCGCCTCGGCCGCCACGCTGGAGTACGACGGCCAGCAGGTGAACCATCAGTGGAGCAAGGGCTATGCGTTCGAGCAGCTGCTGGGCAACTGGCTGCACACGCACGTGGCGAGCGACCTGGACTACTGCTCGCTGCTGCGGCCGTATTCGGAGCTGGCAATCACCCGTGCGTTCGCGAAGCTCACGCCGTACTTCGACGTGTTCTCCAGCTGCAACCGCAACTTCAAGCTGCTCGGTCCGAAACCGGCCGACCGCTGGTGCGGGCAATGCCCGAAATGCCATTTCGTGTTTCTGGCGCTGGCGCCGTTCCTGCCCAAGCCGCGGCTGCTGTCGATCTTCGGGCGCAACCTGCTGGACGACGAGAATCAGGCCAGCGGTTTCGATGCGTTGCTGGAGTACCAGGACCACAAGCCGTTCGAGTGCGTGGGCGAGGGCGCCGAGGCGCGCGCCGCGATGTATGCGTTGAGCCAGCGCCCGGAGTGGCAGGAGGATGCGCTGGTCGCGCGCTTCCATAGTGAAATCCTGCCGCAACTGGATGCATCGCAGCTGGCGTTGGAACCGTGGCTTGAGCCATCGGCCGAACATCATGTTCCGGCCAGGCTACAGCCCGCACTGGCGACGATCGGCTGATGCGCATTGCCGATCTGCGCGGCCGCCGCGTGGCGGTCTGGGGTTGCGGACGCGAAGGGCGTGCGGCGATCCATGCGTTGCGTCAACGCTGTGGCGATCAGCACTTCACCTTGTTCTGCAGTGACGCGGAAGTCGATGTCGCACGCGCGTTCGATCCGGCGCTCGAGGTCGTTGCCGGCGAACCGGATGCGACCACGCTGGGCCAGTTCGATGTGGTGGTGAAGTCACCCGGCATCTCGGCGTACAAGTCGGCCTTGTTGACGGCGCAGGCGCAGGGCACGCAGGTCACTTCCGGCACTGCGCTGTGGTTTGGCGAGCACTGCTTCGGAAAGGAGCCGGACGCCCATGTGATCGCGGTCACCGGCACCAAGGGCAAGAGCACCACCAGCGCGCTGATCGCGCATCTGGCGCGCGCACTCGGTGTGCGCACGGCATTGGCCGGCAATATCGGCCTCCCGTTGCTGGAGCTGCTCGATCAGCGCGCCGACCTGTGGGTGATCGAACTGTCCAGCTTCCAGACCGGCGAAGCCGGTCCGCTGGAACTCGGTGTGATCACCAGCCTGTACGAGGAACATCTCGACTGGCATGGCTCGCGCGAGCGTTACGTCGCCGACAAGCTGCGGCTGGCCGATGTCTCGCGGCAGCTGCTGGTCAACGCGTTGCAACCGGCCTTGCTGGAGCGCACGCAAGCTCATCCACATCGGTTGTTGTTCGGTCAGCCGGAAGGCTGGCACGTCGCCGACGGTTTCATCTGCCGCGGTTCGCACGAAATTTTTCCCGTTGCGCAGCTGGCTGCGCCGGGCTTGCACAATGCACTCAACGCTTGCGCTGCACTGGCGGCGCTGGCGGCGGTCGGCATGGATGCACTGGCGGCTGCGCCGGCACTCGCGCATTTCCGCCCGCTGCCGCATCGCCTGCAGCCGCTGGGCGAACACGGCGGCTGGCGGTGGGTCAACGACTCGATCAGCACCACCCCGCTGGCCACGTTGGCCGCATTGGAAAGTCTGCATGATCGCGCGGTGAGCGTGCTGGTCGGCGGCCACGACCGCGGGCTGGACTGGACGCCGTTCGTCGAAGCGATGCGCACCGCACCGCCGAACGCGATCGTCTGCATGGGCAGTAACGGCGTGCGCATCGAAGCGGCGCTGCGCGCGGCTGAAGTGAGTTGTCCGTTGGTGCGCGTCGACGATCTCGCCAGCGCTGTCGCCGAGGCGACAGCTCGCACGCCTCGGGAGGGCGTGATCCTGCTGTCGCCCGGCGCACCCAGTTTCGATCAGTTCAAGGACTACGCCGAGCGCGGTCGCCGTTTCACGGAACTGGCCGGATTCGACGCGGCAACGATCACGGGTATCGATGGTTTGGGCATCGGCTGATTGTCATAAAGCTGACTGTCGTAAACAAAAGGGCCGCGATTCCTGCGAATCGCGGCCCTTTTGCCTTCAAGACCTGAGCAGGATTACCAGATCTTCACGCGGTCCTTCGGCGCCAGGTACAGCTTCTCGCCGGGCTTCGGCGCAAACGCGTCGTACCAGGCGTCGAGGTTGCGCACGGTCTGGGCGCGGAAGTTGCCGGGGGCGTGGCCGTCACCGATCACCTGGGCGCGCAGCGCGGCGGGGCGGGTCTTGGTGCGCCACGATTGGGCGAAGGCGAGGAAGAAGCGCTGGTCGCCGGTGAGGCCGTTGATCACCGGTGCGGGCTTGCCGCCGAGCGACTTGTGGTACGCGATCCAGGCGATGGTCAGGCCGGACACATCGGCGATGTTCTCGCCGAGCGTCTGCTGGCCGTTGATGTGCAGGCCGGGCAGCGGCTCGTAGGCGTTGAACTGTTCGACCAGCTTCTGGCCGGTGGCCTTGAAGTGGGCCTGGTCTTCCGGTGTCCACCAGTTGGCCAGACGCCCCTGCGCGTCGAACTCGGCGCCGGTGTTGTCGAAGCTGTGGCTGATCTCATGGCCGATCACCGCGCCGATCGAACCATAGTTCGATGCTGCATCGGCCCTCGGATCAAAGAAAGGCGCTTCGAGGATCGCGGCGGGGAAGTTCAGTGCGTTCTGCAGCGGCAGGTTCACCGCGTTGACGGTCTGCGGCGTCATCCACCACTCGCCCTTGTCGACCGGCTGGCCGAGCTTGGCCAACTGGTGCTGGTACTCGTGCTGCTCGGCGCGCAGGTGGTTGCCGGCGGCATCGTCGGGGCTGATGGTGAGGTCGGAGTAGTCGCGCCAGGTCTCCGGATAGCCGACGCCGACGCGGACGGTGGCGATCTTCGCCTTGGCCTTCTGCTTGGTGGCCGGCGTCATCCAGTCGAGCTGGTCGACGCGATCGGTGAACGCGGCGAGGATGTTGTCGACCATCTGCTTCACCTGCGCCTTGGACG
>Ga0209233_1000370_pt1 | contig 40063 bp, 40 predicted proteins | sample AraplaCL_Cvi_mCL_FD_184269 | JGI IMG/M metagenome (GOLD analysis project Ga0209233, IMG submission 184269) | Arabidopsis root microbial communities from the University of North Carolina, USA - plate scrape CL_Cvi_mCL (SPAdes) (version 2) | ecosystem: Host-associated > Plants > Roots > Endosphere...
TCGAAAATCACTTCCAGCGGCACGCCCTTTTCATTGGCAACCGCGTCGACGACCAGCAAAAGTTCTTTGCTCATTGCAGCAACTCCATAGGCGCCCAGCGGCGGCCAATCGATCTTGATGAATTATTCGTACTGATTACTTCGGGGCCTTGGGGGCCGCAGTCTTGCCACCGCGCTTGGGCTGCGGCGCATAACCCAGCGCCTCCCAATTTGGCACTACACGCGCACTTTCCACCAGCGCATGATCGAATTCGAATGTCTTGCCTTCGGCTTCCAGCACGATGTGCTCGCCTTCCACCGAGATCAACTTGCCGCGCAGGCGACGACGCCCTTCCAGTGACGACTTCAGCAGCAATTTCACTTCCTGCCCGCTGACTTTCGCAAACTGTGCGGCAGTAAACAGCGGTCGATCGATGCCCGGCGAGGAAACTTCCAGCACATAATTGCCGGGGATCGGATCCTCGACATCCAGCAACGCGGACAGCTCGCGACTGGCGGTCTCGCAATCCTCGATACCGACCTCACGACGTTCGCCGTCAGGCCCGATCTTGTCCAGCAAGTCCAGGTAAATACGCAGAGTACTCTGCCCCTGCGAAGGGTTGAACTCCACGCCAAGGCATTCCAGACCCAGATCGGCCAGTACCTCGGTGAAGCGTTGCGTCAGTGCCTGTGTATCCATGGGTTCGCCTTCCCAGATCGCTTTTCAGAACAGCAGAAACAAAAAATGGGCTCCAACGGCCCATTTCCTTATCTCGCCGATGTCCCTCTCCCGCAGTTCCTTCCGGCGCCGGAGCCGCTCACGGCGGCTCGGCATGACGCATCCGTGCGCCCAACAAAAAAGCCTCACAAGGAGGCTTTCTTGCACCAAGAAAGATCTGGTAGCGGGGGCAGGATTCGAACCTGCGACCTTCGGGTTATGAGCCCGACGAGCTGCCAGACTGCTCCACCCCGCATCAGAGTCCGAAGAGTTTAGCGGGGTGGCCGGTTTCTTGCAAGCCTCAACACCAACAATCCAGAACAAAGTTCGCCTGCGATGACCTTGCTATGGTCGTCCCGCGCACCCGACATCAAAGTCCGAACGCGGATCGGCACCAGCCCAGCAGCGGACCCCAGTACAGCCCCAGTGCCAGCAGCGACAGCGCATTCAGCGACAACACCACGCGCAGGGACGCATCCGGCTTGGCCTGCAATTCACTACCCTCGGCCGGCTTGTCGAAGTACATCACCTTGATCACGTGCAGGTAGTAGTACAGGCCGATGATCGCAAACACGATACCGACGATCGCCAGCCACAGCATGTTCGCGTGGATGGCCGCCTCCAATACCAGCACCTTGGCCCAGAAACCGAACAGCGGCGGCACACCGGCCAGCGAGAACATCGCCAGCAGCATCAGGAATGCCATCCATGGCGACTTCTGGTTGAGTCCCTTGAGATCCGAAATTTCCTCGCACTCGAACCCGGCGCGAGTCAGCGCCAGCATCACGCCGAACGCCGCCACGCCCATCAGCGCATAGCAGATCGCGTAGAACATCGCGGCGGCATAGCCTTCCGGTCCGGCCGCGGCCAGTCCCAGTAGCAGGTAGCCCATGTGCGAGATGGTCGAATAGGCCAGCATGCGCTTGAGATTGGTCTGCACGATCGCGACCAGGTTGCCGATCGCCAGCGAAAGCACCGCCAGCACCGCCAGCATCAGCTGCCAGTGATGCGACAGATCACCCATGCCGGAATCCAGCAGCCGGAACGCCATGCCGAATGCCGCCAGCTTGGAACCCGAGGCAATGAAGGTGGTGACCGGTGTCGGCGCCCCCTGATACACATCGGGTATCCACATGTGAAACGGTGCGGCACCGAGCTTGAAGCCGATGCCGACGATCATGAAGATCAGCCCGAACAGCAGCAGCTTCGGCGCCGTGGTGTAGCTCATCACGTTATGCAACTGCGCCAGATCCAGGCTCTGCGTGCCGCCCATGCCGGAAGCACCGTAGACCATCGACATGCCATACAGCAGCATGCCCGAGGCCAGTGCACCCAGCACGAAGTACTTGATCGCCGCCTCGGACGGCAGCTTCGCGTCGCGATTCAGCGCCACCAGCGCATACGACGACAGCGACAGCAGCTCCAGCCCCAGATACACGGTAAGCAGGTTACCGGCCGAGACCAGCAGCATGATGCCGATCACCGCGAAGATCATCAGCGTGTAGAACTCGCCACTGAGCAGCTTGCGGTCGATCAGGTATGGCCGCGCGTAGACGAATACCAGCACTGTGGTGAGCAGCGCGAAGACCTTGAGGATCTCGGCCGTCACGTCACGCACGAACATGCCGCCGAATGCCGTCACCGCCTGCGGCGGCTGTCCCATCACCAGCAGGTAGATCGCCACCAGCAGCACGGCAATCGACAGCCAGTGCAGCACCGGACGCTGCTCGGGCTTCATGAAGGCGTCCAGCAGCAGCAACAGGCACGCCGCCGCCACCAGATAGAACTCCGGCAACATGATCAGGATGTCATTCAAAGTTGGCATGTTCGGTCCCGATCAAATCTTGTGAATGGCGAGCTGCTGCACCAGCTGCGACACCGAGCTGTCCATCAGGTGGACCAGCGGCTGCGGCCAGATGCCCAGCGCCAGCACGGCGGCGGCAAAGGAAACCAGCACGAACGTCTCGCGGCCGTTGATTTCCTTCATCTCGGCCACGTGCGGGTTGGTGATATCGCCCCACAGCACGCGCTTGACCAGCCACAGCGTGTAGGCCGCGCCGATGATCAGGGTGAACGCGGCAAACAACGCGATCCACGGATTCGCCGCGAAGCTGGCCAGGATCACCATGAACTCACCGACGAAGCCGCTGGTACCGGGCAGGCCGCAGTTCGCCATCGCGAACAGCACATAGAAGAAACCGAACCACGGCATCACGTTGATGACGCCGCCGTAATCCTTGATCTGGCGCGTATGCATGCGGTCGTACATCACGCCGATGCAGGTAAACATCGCGCCGGAAACGAAGCCGTGCGAGATCATCTGCACCATCGCACCCTGCATGCCGAGCAGCGCCATGTCGGTATTGCCCGATTCGCGCACCAGCAGAAACGCGATGAAGATGCCGAGCGTGACGAAGCCCATGTGGGCTACCGAGGAATACGCCACCAGCTTCTTCATGTCCTCCTGCACCAGCGCGACATAGCCGATGTAGACGATCGCGATCAGGCTCAGCACGATGATCAGCCAGGCGTAGTGCGCACCCGCGTCCGGCACGATCGGCAGGATGAAGCGCAGCATTCCGTAGGTACCGACCTTCAGCATCACCGCCGCCAGCACCACCGAGCCACCGGTCGGCGCCTCCACGTGGGCATCCGGCAACCAGGTATGCACCGGCACCATCGGCACCTTGATCGCGAATGCGATCAGGAACGCGAAGAAGACCCAGGTCTGTTCCTGCAGCGTCAGCGGCAGCGCCGCCAGCGTGGCGAGGTCGAACGTGTGCGCCTTCTGGTACAGGTACAGCAGCGCGATCAGCATGAAGACCGAGCCGAAGAACGTGTAGATGAAGAACTTCAGCGTCGCATACACCCGTCGCGGGCCGCCCCAGATACCGATCAGGATGAACATCGGGATCAGGATCGCCTCGAACAGCGCGTAGAACAGCAGCGCGTCAGTGGCGCAGAACACGCCGATCAGCAGGCCCTCCAACATCAGCATCGCGGCCATGTACTGGTGCGGCTTGTCCTGGATCACTTCCCACGCGCCGGCGATCACCAGGATGCCGACAAAGGTGGTCATCAGGATCAGCGCCACGGAGATGCCGTCAGCCGCCAGGCTGTAATGGACGCCCCACGAGGCGATCCACAGATAGCTTTCGGTCAGCTGCATACCGCCCGCGTCGGGGTGGTACTGCACCAGCAGAAACAGGCTGACCGCGAAGGTCAGCACCGCCACCAGCAGCGATAACCAGCGCGCCAGATTGGGACGGGTGGAGCCGGCAAGCAGCACCGGAATCGCACCGGCGACGGGGAGCCAGATCAGCAGGCTGAGCAAGTGATTGAACATGTGTGCTTGCTTCCCTTATTGCCCGACCAGACCGGAACCGATAGGCCCAGAACCAAAGAACCAGTACCCGCCAAGCAGCAGGATCAGGCCAAGAATCATCGCGAAGGCGTAGTGATAGAGATAACCCGACTGCAGACGGCGCATCGTCGCAGCGATACGGTGGATCAGGCTCACCGAGCCGTTGACCATGGTGTCGTCGATCACCGCCGTGTCGCCCGCCTTCCAGAACAGGCGACCGAGTTTCACGCCGCCGCGGGCAAACACCGCGAAGTACACGTCGTCGACCCAGTACTTGCGATCGAGCACGGTCCACAAAGGCTTCAACGCCGACTTGATCTTGCCGGCCATGGCCGGGTTGAACAGATAAATGTAGGTGGTGATCGCAAAAGCCGTCAGCACCAGGAAGAACGGCAACTGGGTGAACCCGTGCAGGGCCATCGCCAGCGAGCCGTGGAACTCCTGACCCAGTTCGGCCAGCAAGTTGTTCGCCTCCTCCACATGGATCGCACTGCCGAACCAGTTGCCGAACAGCACCGGTCCAACCGTGAAGAAGCCCACCAGCAGCGAAGGGATCGCCAGCAGCACCAGCGGCAACGTCACCACCCACGGCGACTCATGTGGCGCATGTTCCAGCACGCCAGGTTCGTGGTGGACGTGATCGTCGTCATGGTGTCCATGGCCATGATGCTCGACGACGGTGAAGCGCTCCTTGCCGTGAAAGGTCAGGTACATCTGGCGGAACGTGTACAAGCCAGTCACAAGTGCACCGGCCATCACACAGAAGTAGGCGTAATGCGAACCCCAGCGATGCGATTCGCCGACGGCCTCGATGATCGCGTCCTTCGAGTAGAAGCCGGAAGTAAACGGTACCGCCACCAGCGCCAGTGAACCGATCCACATGGTGATCCAGGTGATCGGCATGTACTTGCGCAGGCCGCCCATGTAGCGCATGTCCTGCTCATGATGCATCGCAATGATCACCGAGCCTGCGCCGAGGAACAGCAGTGCCTTGAAGAACGCATGCGTCATCAGGTGGAACACCGCGCCGCTGTACATCGACACGCCCAGCGCCACCGTCATGTAGCCCAGCTGCGACAGCGTCGAGTACGCGATCACCCGCTTGATGTCGTTCTGCACGATACCGATCAGACCGGTGAACAGCGCCGTGGTCGCACCGATCACCAGTACGAAGCTGAGCGCGGTCGGGGACAGCTCGAACAGCGGCGACATGCGCGCCACCATGAAGATGCCGGCGGTCACCATCGTCGCCGCATGGATCAGCGCGGAGATCGGGGTCGGGCCTTCCATCGAGTCGGGCAGCCACACGTGCAGCGGTACCTGCGCCGACTTGCCCATCGCGCCGATGAACAGGCAGATGCAGATCACCGTGGCGGCATCCCACTGCGTGCCCGCGGTGATCTGCAGGGTCTTGCCGATCAGCGAGGGCGCCGAGCCGAACGCGGTCGCGTAATCCAGCGTACCGAGGAAATACAGCACCGCAGCGATACCGAGCAGGAAACCGAAGTCGCCCACGCGGTTGACCAGGAACGCCTTCAGGTTCGCGAAGATCGCGGTCGGCCGCTTGTACCAGAAGCCGATCAGCAGGTACGACACCAGGCCCACCGCTTCCCAGCCGAAGAACAGCTGCATGAAGTTGTTGCTCATCACCAGCATGAACATCGAGAAGGTGAACAGCGAAATGTAACTGAAGAAGCGCTTGTAGCCGTCGTCGTCGGCCATGTAGCCGATGGTGTACACGTGCACCAGCAGCGACACGAAACTCACCACCACCAGCATCATCGCGGTCAGGCGGTCGACCAGGAAGCCGACGCTGGCGTTGAAGTGGCCGATCTGGAACCAGGTGTAGATGTTCTGGTTGTACGTTCCGGCGCCACCCAGGGTGAGCTGGTACAGCACGTAGAACGACAGCGCGCAGGAAATCGCCACGCCGAGGATGGTGACAGTATGTGAGCCGGCACGGCCGAGGAACCTGCCCAGGAAGCCGGCGAGCAGGCAACCGACCAGCGGCGCCAGCGCGATCGTCAGCAGAATGTATGTCGAAAGACCCATGTGATCAGCCCTTCATGCTGTCGATGTCGGCGATATTGATCGTGCTGCGATTGCGGAACAGCAGCACCAGGACCGCCAGGCCGATGGCGGCTTCCGCCGCGGCCACGGTGAGGATGAAGAACACGAATACCTGCCCCGACACATCGCCGAGGAAGCGCGAGAACGCCACGAAGTTCATGTTCACCGCGAGCAGCATCAGCTCGATCGACATCAGCAGCACGATGACGTTCTTGCGGTTGATGAACAGGCCGGCGACGGCGATGCAGAACAGCACCGCGCCGAGCACGATGTAATGCGAGAGCGTGATCATGGTGTGGACTCCTGCGGCGGTGCCGGCGTTTCATCGACGGGACGCTCGGCCGCCATCTTCACGATGCGGACGCGATCACGCGGGTTGACCTTGACTTGCTGGCTGGCCGATTCGTAGCGTGCATCACCACGCGTGCGCAGGGTCAGCGCGACCGCTGCCACCACGCCCACGGTAAGGATCAGCGCGGCGATCTCGAACGGCAGCAGGAATTTCGTGTACAGCGCCTGCCCCAGCCACGCCGTGTTGGACAGACCGGCGGCGGTGGCCGGATTCGCGCCCATGGCCTGTGCATGCATCGCGCGCACGCCGATCAGGCCCAGCATCTCCACCAGCATCGCTGCTGCCACGATCAGGCCGACCGGCAGAAACTTCACAAAACCCTCGCGCATCTTCTCCTGGTCGATGTCGAGCATCATCACCACGAACAGGAACAGCACCATCACCGCACCGACGTAGACCACGATCAGCGCCAGAGCGAGGAACTCGGCATCGATCAGCATCCACAGGCAGGCAGCACTGAAGAACGTCAGCACCAGCGCCAATACGGCGTGCACGGTGTTCTTCAGCGTGATCACCGACAGCGCGGCGGCCACGGTGACGAAACCGAAGGCGTAGAAACAGATGAGTTGGAACAGTTGGGGGTTCATCGTTGGCCTCAGCGGTACGCCGCGTCTTGCGCACGGTCGGCAGCGATCTGCTGCTCGAAGCGGTCACCGATGGCCAGCAGCTGCTGCTTGGTCACCACGTTCTCGCCGCGATGTTCGAAGTGGTATTCGTGGATGCTGGTCTCGACGATCGAATCGACCGGGCAGCTCTCCTCGCAGAAGCCGCAGAAGATGCACTTGAACAGGTCGATGTCGTAGCGCGTGGTGCGGCGCTGGCCGTCGCTCTCGCGCGGTGCCGAGTCGATCGTGATCGCCAACGCCGGGCATACCGCCTCGCACAGCTTGCACGCGATGCAACGTTCCTCGCCGTTCGCATAGCGACGCAGCGCATGCAGACCGCGGAAGCGGTTCGACTTCGGAATGTGCTCCATCGGATAACGCACGGTGTACTTCGGCTTGAACATGTAGCGCATGGTCAGACCCATGCCCTGGAACAGCTCGATCAGCAGCAGACTCTTGAAATAACCGGTAATGCGATTCATTGGTCAGGCCCCCACGCCGATGCTGACCCAGCCGAAAAATTTCATGCAGCCGGCAACCATCACCCAGACAATGGCGATCGGGATAAGTACCTTCCAGCCCAGTCGCATGATCTGGTCATAGCGATAGCGCGGGAAGGTGGCGCGGAACCACAGGAACAGGAAGCTCATCACGAACGCCTTGATGAACAGCCAGGCCCAGCTGCCGGTCCAGATCCAGTTGATCCATGCCGGTGCATCGACATGGATCCAGCCCTGCAACGGGCTGAGCCAGCCGCCCAGGAACAGGATCGAGGCCAGGAAGCTGACCAGAATCATGTTGGCGTATTCGGCCAGGAAGAAGATCGCGAAGGCCGAGCCGGAATATTCGACGTGGAAGCCAGCGACGATTTCCGACTCACCCTCGGCCACGTCAAACGGCGCGCGGTTGGTTTCGGCCACACCGGAGATGAAATAGATCACGAACACCGGCAGCAGCGGCAGCCAGAACCAGTCGAACAGGCCCTTGCCACCGGCCTGCGCGTTGACGATGTCAGTCAGATTCAAGCTGCCCGCCAGCACCAGTACGCAGACCAGACACAGGCCCATCGCCAGCTCGTAGGAGATCACCTGTGCGGCCGAACGCATCGCGCCGAGCAGAGCGTAACGCGAGTTCGAGGCCCAGCCGGCAATGATGATGCCGTACACACCGAGCGAGGTCATCGCCAGCAGATAGAGCACGCCTGCGTTGGCGTTCGACAGCACCATCTTGCTGCTGAACGGAATCACCGCCCACGCCGCCAGTGCCGGGATCAACGCCAGCAACGGCGCCATGAAATACAGGAAGCGGTTCGCCTTGGTCGGCAGGATCACTTCCTTGATCAGCAGCTTGACCACGTCCGCGAATGCCTGCAGCAGACCGAACGGACCGATCTTGCTCGGCCCCAGCCGCACGTGCATCCAGCCGATGACCTTGCGCTCCCAGTACACGAACATCGCCACCGCGATGATCAGCGGCACCGTGATGCACAGAATGTAGATGATCGGCCACAAGAGCTGGTTGATTAGTTGATCAGCCATGATGCTTATGCCTTGCTCAAGGTGATGGCCGCGCCATAGGGCGGCAGCGTGGCGGTGAGATCCTGGGCTGCCTCGATCCATGCCGTGCCATCCGGCACCGCCGCATCGACCACCAGTGGCAGCAGCACGTCGCCGATGCGCACCTGTGCGCCATCGACCAGACCGAGTCGCTGCGCCTCTGCTGCATTCAGGCGTACCGCCGGGGCACGATTGAGCGGATGGGCATTCAACGCGGTGGCACGACGCAGCACCGCATCGCCACGATAGATCGGCCAGGTGGCGAGACGGGTCAGTCCAGCGGTAGCCGCACGTGCGGCCAGACCACTGCGTGGCGCCACGACGCGTTCGCTGATGCCATCACGCAGGCCAGCAAGGTCGTCGAACTCAAAACCGGTCAACTTCAGCGCACCACCCAACGCACGCAACACCTTCCAGCCCGCACGGCCCTGCCCCGGTGCCTTGGCACCGGCGCTGACACCCTGCGCCAGACCATCGACATTGACCAGGGTCGCGTCGATTTCCGGCAGCAGCGCGATAGGCAGGATCACGTCGGCCACTTCGCGCAACGCAGCACTGGCGTAGGCGCTGAACGCCACCACCTGCTCCGCACTGCGCAACGCCTTCAGCGTTGCCGCGCCATCGGCGAAATCGTGCGGTGGCTCGACGCCATACAGCACGTAGCTCTTGCGCGGCTGCACCAGCATCGCCTGCGCGTCGAGTCCACCGTTGCCCGGCAGTACGCCAAGTTTGGCCAGACCCACGGCATTCGCACCCACCGGCAGTTCGTTGTAACCGGCACCGGTGGCGTCGGCGATGAAGCGGGCCAGTGCACGCAGCCATGAAGCCTGCGGATGGGTGACCGCGGCTTCACCGAAAATCACCACCGCGCTACCCGACTTGAGCGCCGCGATGGCATCGCTGTCACCCTGATCGCCAGTCGCGGCGTTGATCGCATCGGCCAGTGTCGCCGGTGCGGTTGCGCCGACGGCCACGGCCGCCTTGGCCAGCGCCAGCAGCGCATCGACCAGCGCCTGCGGCGCGACGATCGATTCGCCGGCCAGGCTGTAGTTGAAATCGAAGCTGGCCGGATTGACCGTATAGACCTTGGCGCCCTTCTTCACCGCCTGATGCAGGCGGTGGTTGAGCAGCGGCATTTCGTGCCGCAGATCGGAGCCGACCAGCAGAGCGGCCTTCACCTGCGCTACCGCGGTGACCGGCAACGCGAAACTGCCGGCCACGGCGTTGTCGGCAAAGTCGAGCTGACGCAGACGATGATCGACGTGCGCGCTGCCCAGACCGCGGGCCAGACGCAGCAGCAGATCACCCTCCTCGTTCGAACTGGCCGGATGCACCAGGATGCCCAGCTCGCTGCCCGGCGCCTTCTTCAGCGCCTCGCCGGCAAACTGCAATGCATCTTCCCACGTAGTCGCCTGCCACTGGCCGTTGCGCTTCACTTCCGGCGCATGGATGCGGTCGGCCGCGTACAGGCCCTGATTGCTGTAGCGATCGCGATCGGACAGCCAGCATTCGTTGATCGTTTCGTTGTCGCGCGGCACCGTGCGCAGCACCTCACCGCGGCGCGTATGCAGCCACAGGTTGGAACCTAGCGCGTCGTGGTAACCGATCGACGGCTTGGCAATCAGCTCCCAGGCACGCGCCTGGAACTGGAACGGCTTGTTGGTAAGCGCGCCGACCGGGCAGACGTCGACGATGTTGCCTGACAGCTCGGTCTCGATCGTCTTGCCTATGTATGTGCCGATCTGCAGGTTCTCGCCGCGATTCATGCCACCCAGTTCATAGGTGCCGGCAATCTCGCTGGTGAAGCGCACGCACCGCGTGCACTGGATGCAGCGGGTCATCTCGGTGGCGACCAGCGGGCCGATGTTCTCGTCGGCGATGGTGCGCTTGCGCTCGGTGTAACGCGAGACGCTGCGACCGTAACCCAGCGCCACGTCCTGCAGCTCGCACTCGCCACCCTGATCGCAGATCGGGCAGTCGAGCGGATGGTTGATCAGCAGGAATTCCATCACGTCTTTCTGGAACTTCAGCGCCTTGTCCGAGCGCGTCATCACCTTCATGCCTTCCGCTACTGGAGTAGCACACGCCGGCTGCGGCTTGGGCATCAGCTTGCCGCCCATCTCCACATCGACCAGGCACATGCGGCAGTTCGCGGCGATCGGCAGTTTGCGGTGATAGCAGAAGCGCGGGATCGCGACGCCGATCGCGTCGGCCGCCTCGATGATCATCGCGCCCTTGCGGATCTGCGTGGGCTTGCCGTCGACCTCGATGTTGATAAGGTCGGGCGCGGCGTTGTTGCTGGGCTGCGCACTCATGCGGCAACTCCCTGATTGGCTTCGGCCAGCTTGTCATCGACCATGGAACGGCCGTGCTGCACGAAGTATTCGAATTCGTTCCAGAACCGCGCGAGGAAGCCCTGCACCGGCCACGCCGCGGCTTCGCCGAACGCACAGATGGTGTGGCCTTCGATCTGGCCGGCAATCGCCTTCAGGCGGTGCAGGTCGTCCTGCGTGCCCTTGCCCTCCACGATGCGCGTCAGCACGCGGTACATCCAGCCGGTGCCTTCGCGGCACGGCGTGCACTGGCCGCAGGACTCGGCCATATAGAAGCGCGAGATGCGATGGCAGACCTTGACCATGCAGGTGGTCTCGTCCATCACGATCACCGCGCCGGAACCGAGGCCCGAACCGGCCTTTTGCAGGCAGTCGTAGTCCATCGTGCTCTCGAGCATGACGTCGGCCGGCAACACCTTCATCGAGGAGCCGCCCGGGATCACCGCCTTCAGCTTGTGGCCGTTGCGCACTCCGCCGGCCAGCGCCAGCAGATCCTTGAACGAGGTGCCGAGGCGAATCTCGAAGTTGCCCGGGTTGTTGACGTGGCCGGACACCGAGAAGATCTTCGGGCCGCCATTGTTCGGCTTGCCCAGATTGAGGAACCAGTCGGCGCCGTTGCGCAGGATCGCAGGCACCGAAGCATAGGTCTCGGTGTTGTTGATCGTGGTCGGTTTGCCGTACAGGCCGAAGTTGGCCGGGAACGGCGGCTTGAAGCGCGGCTGGCCTTTCTTGCCTTCCAGCGACTCCATCAATGCAGTTTCTTCACCACAGATGTAGGCACCCGCACCGAGCGCGTTGTGGATGTCCACATCCAACCCGGTGCCCTGGATGTTCTTGCCGAGCAGACCGGCGGCGTAGGCTTCCTTCAGTGCCGCTTCGAGATGCTCGAACGGCTCGTGATGGAATTCGCCACGCAGATAGTTGTAAGCCACGGTCGAACCGGTGCAATAGCACGCAATCGCCAGACCTTCGATCACCGCATGCGGGTTGTAGCGCAGGATGTCGCGATCCTTCGCCGTGCCCGGCTCGGATTCGTCCGAGTTGCACAGGATGTACTTCTGCATCGTGCCTTTCGGCATGAACGACCACTTCAGTCCGGTCGGGAAACCCGCGCCGCCGCGGCCGCGCAGGCTGCTCTTCTTGATTTCCTCGATCAGCGCGGCCGGATCGGGCTTCTCGGCGAGGATCTTCTTCCACGCCTTGTAGCCATCGACTTGCAGATAGCTGTCCATCGACCACGGCGTGTCGAAATGCAGCGTCGTGTAGACGACCTGATGTTCCTGCGGGGCGGGTCCGACGGCCATTATTTCAACCCATCCAGAATTTCATCGAGCTTCTCGGTGGTGAGACGCTCGTGGTAATGCCCATTCACCGTCATCGCCGGCGCGTACACGCAGGCCGCGATGCATTCCTCTTCCTGCTTCAGATACACGCGGCCATCCGGCGTGCTCTCGCCGGTCTTGATGCCGAGTTTCTTCTCGCAGTGGCGCACCAGCCCTTCCGCGCCGTTGAGCCAGCACGAAATGTTGGTGCAGATCGCCACATTGTTGCGGCCGACCGGCTTGGTCTCCAGCATCGAGTAGAAGCTGGAAACCTCGTATGCCCACACCGCCGGCAGGTCGAGGTACTTGGCGACCGCGGTGATCAGCTCGTCGGTGAGGAAGCCCTGGTTCTGCTCCTGCGCGGCGAACAGCGCCTGGATCAGCGCCGAGCGCTTGCGGTCCGGCGGGAACTTGGCCACCCACTCATCGATGTGATGGCGGGTATGGTCGTTGAGTACGGCGAGCGGATCGACGTTCCTGACCTGCTCGAAATGTCCGGTGGCTTTCATGCGTTTCTCCGTCGTGCCGGCTCAGCGATCCACTTCGCCGAACACGAGGTCATAGGTACCGATCATGGCCACCACGTCGGCGAGCATGTGGCCGCGCACGATGGTGTCCATGGATGACAGGTGGGCAAAGCCTGGTGCACGCAGGTGCACGCGGAACGGCTTGTTGGCGCCATCGGAAACCAGATAGCAGCCGAACTCGCCCTTCGGCGCCTCGACCGCGGCATAGGTCTCGCCGGCCGGCACGCAGTAGCCCTCGGTGAACAATTTGAAGTGATGGATCATGGCTTCCATGTCCTCCTTCATCTCGACCCGCGACGGCGGCGCGACCTTGAAGTTCTCGACCATCACCGGACCGGGATTGGCCTTCAGCCACTTCACGCACTGCTGGATGATCCGGTTCGACTGGCGCATCTCTTCGACGCGGCACAGGTAACGGTCGTAGCAGTCGCCGCCGACGCCGACCGGGATGTCGAAGTCCATCTCGGCGTATTTCGCGTACGGCTGCTTCTTGCGCAGATCCCAGGCGACGCCCGAACCGCGCAGCATCACGCCGGTCATGCCCCACTGCTGGGCCAGCTCCGGGCTGATCACGCCGATGCCGACGGTGCGCTGTTTCCAGATGCGGTTGTTCGTCAGCAGGTCTTCGTATTCATCCACTTTCGACGGGAAGTCGGCAGTGAAGGCTTCGAGGTAATCCAGCATCGAACCTTCGCGCCAGCTGTTCAGGCGCTTGAGGTCGCTGCCCTTGTGCCACGGCGACTCGCGGTACTGCGACATCCGGTCCGGCAGGTCGCGGTAGACGCCGCCGGGACGGTAGTAGGTCGCGTGCATGCGCGCGCCTGACACCGCCTCGTACACGTCCATCAGCTCCTCGCGCTCGCGGAACGCGTACAGGAACACCGCCATCGCGCCGAGATCGAGGCCGTTCGAGCCGATCCACATCAGGTGGTTCAGGATGCGGGTGATCTCGTCGAACATGGTGCGGATGTACTGCGCACGTTCCGGCGCCTCGATCCCCAGCAGGCTCTCGATCGCCTTCACATAAGCGTGCTCGTTGCACATCATCGAGACGTAGTCGAGCCGGTCCATGTAGCCGATCGACTGGTTGAACGGCTTGGATTCGGCCAGCTTCTCGGTGCCACGATGCAGCAGGCCCACGTGCGGATCGGCGCGGACGATGGTCTCGCCGTCCATCTCCATGATCAGGCGCAGCACGCCGTGTGCGGCCGGATGCTGCGGGCCGAAGTTCATCGTGTAGTTGCGGATTTCCTGCATGCTCAATTCTCCCGCCAGTGGTCGGCGGCTTCGGCCTTGGCCTGCATCAGGTCGGCGTCGTTGCGGATGGTGCGCGGCACCAGTACGCGCGGCTCGATCGACACCGGCTCGTAGATCACCCGCTTCTGCTCGGGGTCGTAGCGCACCTCGACATTGCCGATCAGCGGGAAGTCCTTGCGGAACGGATGGCCGACGAAACCGTAGTCGGTGAGGATGCGACGCAAGTCCGGATGGCCATCGAAGATGATGCCGTAGAGATCGAACGCTTCGCGCTCGAACCAGTTCACGCCCGGCCACACCAGGGTCAGCGACGGCACCACCGGCAGGCTGTCGTCCGCGCAGAACACGCGCAGGCGCAGGCGACGGTTGTGTTCGATCGACAGCAGATGAACCACCGAGGCGAAGCGACGCGGCTCGTCGTGGCCGCGCGGACGCCCGGCCCAGTCGAAGCGCCCCATCGCCTGGCCTTCCACGCCACGCGAGAAGCCAGTCCACGAGATATCGGTCGTATCCCACTCGGTCTGGCCGTAACCGAGGTAGTCGACGCCGCACAGGTCGATCAGTTCGGTGAACCGGAAACCCGGCTCGTCGCGCAGCGCGGTGGCCACCGCGATCAGGTCGGCAGCGGCCAGCTCGGCGGTGATTTCGTTGCGCTGGGTGCTGATGGTCAGCGTGTCGCCGAATCGCGCAGCCAGGCGTTCGGCCAGCGAGGTCGCAGGTGTGTCGGACATATCAGGACCTCACGAACGCGCGATGGTGCTGGTGCGGCGAATCTTCTTCTGCAATTGCAGGATGCCGTGGATCAACGCCTCGGCCGTGGGCGGACAGCCCGGCACGTAGATGTCCACCGGCACAATGCGATCGCAACCGCGCACCACCGAATAGGAATAATGGTAATAACCACCGCCGTTCGCGCAGCTGCCCATCGAGATCACCCACTTTGGCTCGGGCATCTGGTCGTAGACCTTGCGCAGCGCCGGCGCCATCTTGTTGACCAGGGTGCCGGCGACGATCATCACGTCGGACTGGCGCGGGCTGGGACGGAAGATCACGCCGTAGCGGTCCAGATCCAGGCGCGCCGCACCGGCGTGCATCATCTCCACAGCGCAGCAGGCCAGACCGAATGTCATCGGCCACATCGAGCCGGTGCGCGCCCAGTTCATCAGCGCGTCGACGCTGGTAGTGGCGAAACCGCGCTGCACCACCGGGTTGTCGCCGGCCGGCCGCAGGATATCGTCGACAAGGTTCAAGGGTTGCGGGTTATGCATCACCTTGTCGATGGAGGAGATCACTCCCATTCCAGTGCTCCCTTCTTCCACACGTAGGCAAAACCGATGACCAGCAGCAGCAGGAACAGCCCCATCTCGATCAGCGCGATGATGCCGATCTGCTGGAATACCACCGCCCACGGAAACAGGAAGGCGATTTCCAGATCGAAAATGATGAACAGGATGGCGAGCAGGTAATAGCGCACATCGAAGCGCATGCGCGCGTCCTCGAATGCCTCGAAGCCACACTCGTAGGGCGCAAGCTTTTCCGCCTCGGGACGACTCGGACCAGCCAGCAGGCCGACGGCCAGCAAGACCAGGCCGAGGCCGGTGGCAACGCCGATGAACAACAGAACGGGCCAGTATTCGGCAAGCACGATGCAACTTACCTCCGCGCCATCAGGCGCATCAGTGACCGCGGGGACTAACCCAGTAACTCACGGTCCGGCGACTTCGATTCGGCAGGTCGACACAACCATGGGCTGCGCAACACGCCCGCAGGTCTGAAACCGCAAGCGTCCGACGTTCCGCGAGATGAGCTCGCGAATCACGCCATTGTATCAGTGCGCATGGGTACAACAAGCCTTGACGGCCGACGGCGTGCGGATTATCGCCATGTATTTCACATGGTGTGGGTAGCGCGCTCCGAGGTCAGCGTGCCAGCAAGTATGTTCTCGATCCGGCTGCGGGCGGCTTCGGCATCGCCCGACTCATTGAAGTGGATGCCGATGCCGGCGGTGCGGTTGCCCTGCGCACCGACCGGGCTGATCCAGACCACCTTGCCAACCACCGACAGCCGCTCGGTCTCCTCGGCCAGGGTCACCAGCAGCACCACTTCGTCACCCAGCGAATAGGACTGCGCGGTCGCCGCAAACAATCCACCGTGCTTGAGGAATGGCATGTACGCGTTGTACAGAGACGCCGCGTCCTTGATTTTCAGTGAAATGATGCCCTGACGGGCCGCCATGGGTTTCATGCTGGACTCCTGCCGGACGCTTGAACCGCCCGATCGATGGCACCGATCTTAGAGGCTGCGCCGCACGCGCACCACTGTTGCGGCATGCCGCATGCCTCATCGCTGCACTGCAACCCTATTCTCATCCGCCGTCCGGCTGACCGGCCAGCAGCGACTGGCGCTCGTTGACCAGGTTTCCCCATGATGCGGGAGGCACCCAACCGGCAACCCATCCCGGCACGGTCGCGGCAGGCATCGGGCGTGAAATCGAAAATCCCTGCAGCTGATGGCAACCCAGCGATGCCAGCAGATCGCCCTGCTCTGCCGTCTCGACACCTTCGGCAATCACCGTCTTGGCCAGCATGCGGGCCGTGGTGATGACGCCCGCCGCGATCGCCATGTTGCGTTCATCACTGAGGATATCGCGCACGAAACTCTGATCGAGCTTGATGTGTTCGATATCCAGCTGCTGGATGTGGCTCAGCGAGGCGCTGCCGGTGCCGAAATCGTCCAGGCCGACGCGGATGCCGCGCCGGCGGCATTCCTCGATGACGACCTTGGCGCGGGCATGGTCCATCGACGGGCCGGTTTCGGTCACCTCGATGCCGAAACCCACATCCATTACGTCCGGATAGGTCTCGAGCACGGCGTCGATATCGGTGAAGAACGCGGGATGCAGCAGATGGCGGGTGCTGATGTTGATCGAGACCGGAATCGAGATGCCCGCCCGCATCCAGGACTGGCAACACCTCAGCGACTCGTCCAGCACATAACGACCGATCGGACGGGCCAGCTGCGGATCGTCCAGCACATGCATGAACCTGGCCGGCTCGATCAGCTCCTCGCTGTCGCTCAGGCGCAATAGCGCCTCCATGCCGGCCACTCCGTGCCGGCCAGGCAACCCGTCGATGAACACGATTGGCTGGAACAACAGTTGCAAGTGCGACTGCTGCAGCGCCTGGGCGATCCGTTCACGCATCGCCTGCAGTCGCACTTGCTCCAGCTCCATCGTTGGCTCGTACAACGAGCCACGATCCTTGCCCTCTTCCTTCGCCGCATACATCGCCAGGTCGGCATGGCGAACCAGGCCTTCGGCGTCGGACTCGTCGAGCGGAAACAGGGTCCAGCCGATGCTGGCCGACAGGTACAGCTGTTCGCCCATCAGATTGAACGGTGCCCGCAAGGCCTGCAGGATGCAGCGACTGATGACATCGAGCTGCTCCCGACTGTCGAGTCCCGAGATCACCAGCGCAAATTCGTCGCCACCGAAACGGGCCAGCACATCGGCTTCACGCAGCATGCCGAGGATCCGTGCCGACGCTTCCGCCAGCACATGATCGCCACCGCCGTGTCCGATCGTGTCATTGACGCTCTTGAAGCGGTCGAGATCGAGTACGCCGACGGCCAGCAGCGAGCGCTCCCTGGTGGCCTGCGCCCGTGCCTGCTCCAGCAATTCGAACAACAGGCGCCGATTCGGCAAGCCAGTAACCACATCGTAGAAGGCCAGTCGCTCGACCCTGGTTTCATGCAATTTCTGTTCGGTGATCTCGCGCTGATGCCATAGCCGCCCCTGCGGCACACCGTCGATAGTGATCGGGATGAAGTCTCGCAGGAAGGTGCGGCCACCCTTGATGGCGACCTCGTCGCCCTTGACCGGCTCGTTTCTGGCCAGGATGTCCTGGATCCGCTGCCACTCACCCTCGGGATCTTCGAGGGTCTGTTTCAATCGCTCATAGATCGTGGCCGAAGCCAGATTTTCCAGCCCGGCAGGTGTTTCTGACAACCCGAAAAGTTCGCAGAACGCCTCGTTGACGAACTTCACTCGGTTGTCTTCGGACATCACCAACACGCCGGAGTACTGGTTCGACAACACAGTCCGGAAATGCTGCAGGTTGAATCGCAGATCCTGCTCGGCGGCAATGCGCGCGGCGCGCGCACGCTGCATCTGGATGCCCAGCCCCAACTCGATCGCCATCTCCGAAAATATCTGCAACTCGATCGGCTCAAACACATCCGCTCCAGTTGCAGCGATGACGAACACGCCGACGAGGTGCCCTTCCACCAGCAATGGGAGAGCCAGCAATGCACGCAACCCAGGCAGAGAGCCAGCAAAAGGCCAGTCCGGACGGTCCGTCGACGACAGGTGTCTGACATGGGGCTGCCCGGTCAGCATCGCGATGACGGCGGCATCATCGGCGTGTGCAACGTCTTTCAGGTCGAGCCAGGGCTTCGCCTCGTGTTCGCCCGTCTGGTCATCCTGTGCATGCAAGCGCAGCGTCTGCCCGTCATCACCCTCCAGCAAGGCGATCCCGGTCGCCTGGTAGCCGCCCATCCGCCGCACGACCCGGCAGGCATCCGTCAACAATACCTGCTCATCATGGCTGTGCGTCACCACCTTGACCATCTCGCTGAGCAGGCGCAATGCGCGTCGCTGGCAAGCTTCTTCCCGCACCGATTGCAGCAACATGGTGCGCTGCTCGTGTACCTCCAGCCCCAATCCGATGCTGGCAGCGGCCTGCTGCAGCAACTCGATCATCTGCGGGGAAAAGTAACCGGGATGCGCGGACCGTATCACCAGCCCCGCGCACACTTCGCCAAATTTCATGATCGGCACTGCAACGACAGAAGCTATGCCATGCCGTACATACGCTGGACGGAACATCTCCAGACCCGGCGTATGGCGGATATCGTTTTCCAGCTGTGGCACCCCTTGCCAGAATGATGGGTGCGCAACCGAAAACGGCATGTGTTCGGGGTAGATATCCGCCATGCCCGGTGCAACTCGGGCGGGAGCAATCCTGCGGAACCGTCCGGTGTCGTGCTCGACCTCACCCACCATCACCCGCAAGGCGCCGATCCGGCGTTCAAGCACTTCAATGACGGCCTCGTAGAGTGCGGGTGGATCAAGCGAGCGGACCAACAACTGACCGATGTCGAAAAGCGCGGCGTAGAAATGCTCGCTGGACGCAGCTTCCGGCGCTGGACTGGCATCTAACGAATTCAGATCCGGATTGCGCATTCAGTTGATCAGCCGGGTAGACGGAATCAGCGGCTTGCTTTGACATCGCAGCCTGGGTCGACGACCGGTTTCGATGATGGCGCAGTAACGGTGCAACCACTGGCTGCACCCGCGTCATCATTTCCCCCCACCCCAGAAGCTAGCCCTGTCACTCGGTCTATGCAAGACCGGTATCAACGATGACGCTCGATTCAGAGCAGGCACCAGCCCCACTGATCGAATATCCACACCGTGGGCAGAGTCAGCGCCAGTCGGGCGAAACGCGGAGTGCCGGCCATGCCGCCCGAAGCAATCAGATGATAGGCGCCGTGACTGTCGCGCTGGAGCGGGGCCTGCCGCCAGCGCCAGCTCTGCGCTCCTGCCGCAGTGACCACGCTCAGCCGCAACCACGGCCACAGCCATCTCGGGGGCTGCCATGGCAGGGGCACAGAAGACCCCGCTGGCATCGCCAACAAGTCGAGATAGCGTTCCGGCATGGCGGCCAGCCGGCGCAAGCGACTGCCGCTCAAGGCCATCTGGCTGCGATGGGCTGCCAGTGCCTCGCGCTTGTTGGCCGATTGCACGACCGAGCCATGGATTTCGATGAAGCTGCCACTGCAGGCGTGGCCGTGCACCAGATAGGCCAGCAGCCCGGGTGGATCGGACTGCCCGGCCAGGGCCAACCGCACCAGTACGTGGGCCGAGCCGTGATCGGGGTGATGATCGTCCAGCGCGGGCAGCGCGATCAGGCTGGGACGAAACTGATGGATTGCCGCGGCCAGCGTGGGCACCGCCGTGGCTGCCGCATGCAGCAGCATGTCGGTGACGCCCATGTCCGGCCAGCCCAATGTATGCAGCGCCTGTGCCGGTACGCCCAGGCACTGCAGCGCCTGCAGCATTTCCGCGTGACGGCGACGACCCCACCGCTGCCGATCGGCGGCGCCAATCCACACGCGCCGCTCCAGCCAGCGTTGCGGCCAGGGATTGTTGTCACCGGCAGTCAGCAGCAGGATACGCACCTCGCCGCCTGCCGCCAGCACTTGCTGGATCAACAGGCCAGTGGCGATGGTTTCGTCGTCCGGATGTGGCGCTACCACCAGCAAGCGGGTTTGCGCGGAAAACGCCGGCAATCCGCCCGCAGGAATCGCCGGGGACGGGTTCGCGACGGATTCGTTCAACGCCACTGTACCAGCAGTTCCAGCAGCAGCAGGTCGCCACGCAAGGGGCCGCGCAGGCTCTCGCGGGTGCGGTTGACCGCGCCGTACCAGTGGCCCAATGCCTCGACGTCCATCGCGCTGGCCAGTGGTCCGCTGCGCTCGGTCGAGCGCGCCTTGATCTCGTCGGCCGTGGCCTGGGCGGCAAACCACAAGCGCTGCGCCGGCTCGTTGTCCAGCCAGCGCTTGACCACGTCCAGCGGTTGGCCACGGCCCGCAGCAAGCGCAGCCAGATCCTTGCGCACTTCCAGTCGCCGGTCGAGCGCGCCTTCCTGCGCCCAGGCGCGGGCCAGACCGGGATTGCCGCCTGCAGCGTCGAGTGCGGCGACCGCATCGCGCACACCTTCGGCCTGCAGCCACGCCAAAGCGTCGGTGGCCGCCGGCAGATGGAATTCGATCCGCTGGCAGCGACTGCGGATGGTCTGCGGCAAGCGCCACGGCGCATCGCCCAGCAGGATCAGCATGGTCTGTGCGGCCGGCTCCTCCAGGGTTTTCAGCAATGCATTGGCAGCGGCCGGATTCATCGCATCGGCCGGATCGATGGTGGCGACCTGCCAGCCGCCGAACTGGCTGCGCATGGCCAGCCGCGCCGAGAGCTCGCGGATCTGGTCGACCACGATCTCGCCGCGCAGCACGCCATCCTTGCGCAGGCCGAGGCTGAGCGAGATCACGTCCGGATGCGTGCCGGCGGCAACCAGCAGGCAACTGCGGCAATGGCCACAGGGATCGCCGCCGGCAGATTCCGAGCACAACAAGCCCTGCACGAAACGCTGGGCAAACGCGCGCTTTCCCAGACCTTCCGCACCGCACAGCAGTAACGCATGTGGCAATGCATCGCGCTGGCGGCGCGCCTGCAGCCGCGCCCAGTGTTCGGCGTGCCAAGGCAACGGGTTCATGCCTGCAACTCTCTAACCAGCACGCCCAGTGCCTGCGTCGCTACCTGCAGCACAGCGGCGGGTGACTGACTGGCATCGATCACCCGGAAGCGATCCGGCTCGGCCGCAGCACGTTCGCGATAGCTCGTGCGCACGCGTTCGAAAAAGGCATCCGCCTCGACCTCGATGCGGTCGGCATCGCCACGGCCCGCAGCACGGGCACGCCCGGTCGCCACCGGCAGATCGAGCAGCAGCGTCAGGTCGGGTTTCACGCCTGCGCAGGCCCAGCGCTCCAGCTCGGCAATCCGCTCGACTGGCTGGCCACGACCGCCGCCCTGATAAGCGTAGCTGGCATCGGCGTAGCGATCGCACAGCACCCACCGCCCCGCGCTCAACGCCGGCTCGATCAGCTCGCGCACCAGCTGCGCGCGCGAGGCAAACATCAGCAACAGCTCGGTCTCGGCGGCGAGCGCGCGCTGGGCCGGATCGAGCACGATCGCACGCACGGCTTCGCCGACGGCAGTGCCGCCAGGCTCACGGGTCTGCACCAGCTCGATGCCATATTGTTCGATGTATGCGCGCAGGCCGGCCAGCAAGGTGCTCTTGCCGGCACCTTCGCCACCTTCGAGGCTGATGAATTTTCCGCGCGCCGCACTCATTGGCAATGTTTCCGCTGATAGCAGTCGACGTTGCGATTGTGTTCCTCCAGCGTGCTGGAAAAAACATGACCGCCATCGCCGCGGGCCACGAAATAAAGCGCATCGCCTGCGGCCGGATGCAATGCCGCCTGCAGTGCCGGCTTGCCCGGCAGCGCAATCGGTGTCGGCGGCAGGCCGGGCCGGGTATAGGTGTTGTAAGGCGTATCGGTGGTGAGGTCGCTCTTGCGGATATTGCCGGCGTAGCTCGCACCCATGCCGTAGATCACGCTGGGATCGGTCTGCAGCAGCATGTGATTCTGCAAGCGCCGCACGAATACACCGGCGATCTGCGCGCGCTCATCCGGGCGACCGGTTTCCTTCTCCACGATCGAGGCAAGGATCAGCGCGTCGTAAGGCGTGGCCAGCGGCAGATCCCTGGCGCGCGCCGACCACAATGCGTCCAGCGTCTTGACCATGGCGCCGTGCGAACGCTTGAGGATGTCCAGGTCGCTGTCGCCTTTCACATAGGCGTAGGTCTCCGGCAGAAAGCGCCCTTCCGGCGCCTCGCCGGGAGCGCCGATCTTCTGCATGATCGTTGCATCGTCAAGGTTGGCGCCGTCGTGAGCGAGCTTGTCAGTCTTGGCGAGCGCCTGGCGCAACTCGCCGAAGGTCCAGCCGTCGACGATGGTGAAATTGCGTTGCAGCACCTTGCCGGTGGCCATGTTGGCCAGCAGCTGGCGCGGCGTGATGCCGATATCCAGGGCGTACTCGCCGGCGTGCAGCTTGCCGGCCACGCGCATCTGCTCGGCCAGCAGGCGCCAGTACCACGGGTTGGCCGTGCTCAGCTTGCGCTGGTTCAGTTCTCCGACGATGCTCCTGAAGCTGGTGCCGCGACCGACGTCGATACTGTCGCCCTGCGTGGTCACATGCAGTGGCGCATTGCTGAAACGGTTGAAGTCATTCCAGCCATACAGCAGCGCACCGGCGATCGCCAATAGCGCGACCAGCATCCACGGCCATGCACGCCCGCGCATCGGTTGGTGACTCATTCGGCCTGCTCCATCGAAAACCCGAGATTGTGCCAATGCAGCTGCAGCTGGCGCGTGAGTGCGCCTGGTGCATACGACCGCTCGCACAGTGAATGTACCGGCAGGATGCCGCGCACGCTCGAACTGAGAAAGATCTCGTTCGCACCAAGCAGAGTATCCAGCATCAGCTCGCCGACTTGCGTCTGCGGGTACGTTGCCAGTACTTCAGCCCGAGCCACCCCGGCCACGCCGCAGCGGTCCAGCGACGGCGTAAGCAGCACGCCATCGACGACCGCAAACAGGTTGGCCATGGTCGCCGAAATCACCCGGCCATGGCTATCGCACAGCACGCCCTCGGCGATCGCCGGATCGCTCCACTCGGCACGCGCCAGTACCTGTTCCAGCCGGTTCAGATGTTTCATGCCGGCCAGCAGCGGCTGTTCCGCCAGGCGGATATCGCAGACGCGCATGCGCACGCCCTGCACATACGCGGAGTCCGCGACCTGCGGTGGGGCGGAGGCTGCCACCACACGCATCGGTCGCGGCGATGCTGGCAGCGCATAACCACGTGCGCCGACACCGCGGGTAACGGTGATACGCACCACCGCTTGCGGCATGCCAAGGGTGACTTCCAGGGCCTCCCGCCACAATTGCGCCGCATCCGGCGCCGGTATCCGCAGGCGTTCGCAGCTTTCGCTGAGCCGGCGCATGTGGCGCAGCCACAAGGGCGCCACGGCACCGACGAAACGAATGCTCTCGAACAGGCCATCGCCGTAAGCCAGGCCGCGATCCAGTGCCGGAACCTGGTCGGCCGCTGCGCCGTTGATCCGCATGCGCACGGCCATCAATCCGGCACTCCCAGCGCACGCAGCAGGCCGCGAGCCTTGGCGCGGGTTTCATCCAGCTCCAGCGCCGCCAGCGAATCGGCAACGATGCCGGCGCCCGCACGCAGGCTGACTTCATCGCCGGTGAGGGTCAGGGTACGGATCAGGATGTTCAAGTCGAGGTCACCGTTACGATCGAGATAGCCCAACGCGCCGGTATAGGCACCACGTGGTGCGTCTTCCAGTGCGGCGATGATTTCCATACAGCGCACCTTGGGACAGCCGGTGATGGTGCCGCCGGGGAACGTGGCAGCGATGACTTCACCGGGTGTCACCTCGGCACGCAGGCGGCCTCGTACATTGGAGACAATGTGATGAACATGGGCGTAACTTTCCACTGCCATCAACTCATCGACCTCGACCGTGCCCGGCACGCAGACACGGCCAAGGTCGTTGCGCTCCAGGTCGATCAGCATCACATGCTCGGCGCGCTCCTTCGGATGCGCGCTCAATTCGCGGATGCGCGCCAACTCGTCATCGCCAGGCAGGCGTGGCCGCGTACCGGCAATCGGCCGGGTCTGTGCCACGCCGCGGCGCACTTCGACCAATCGCTCCGGCGAAGAACTCACCACCGCCCAGTCCGGTTGTTGGAACAGCCCGGCAAATGGCGCCGGATTGGCCCGCCGCAGCACGTCATACAACGTTGCCCGCGCGGGTGGCCGCGCATAGCGCGCGCGCCATGCCCGTGACAGGTTCACCTGGAAAATGTCGCCGGCATACAAGTGATCGTGGATGCGCGTCACGCCATCCAGAAAGCGTTGCGGCGCATCTTCTTCCCAGACGATGGGTGCGGGCAACGACGGGATCAGCGGTGCGGCGGAGAGATCCGACTCCAGCGTGTCGAGCAGATGCTCATGGCCGGCCTCGGCCAGCAGGATCGTGCAGTCGCGGGCGTGATCGACGATCACCGCTGCCGGGCAGCGCACGGCCAGTGCCACCGGCAATGCCGACGGCGGCCGCAGCTTCAATCTTGGCTCGATCTCGCCGGCCAGTTCGTATGCCAGCAGCAGCACCCAGCCGCCATGGAACGGCATCTCATCATCGTCTGGCGGCAATCGTTCGGCTTGCCAAGCCGCGTCGAGCGCATCGAGGAAACGCCCACTCTGCAAATTACCGGCGCCGTCGCAAAGCCGACCGTCCGCGTGCAGTGTGAGCCGGTCGCCAGGGAACGCGAACAGGATGTCGTAACGCGACTGCGCGGTGCCACGCACCACGCTTTCCAGCAGGCACGGATAGCGCTGTGGAAACGAAGCGGCCGGCGCGAGCAAGTCGCGCCGGCCGGCAAGGGTACGCCGCTGGCAGGTCACGCCTGATCGATCGGTCAGACGCGACGGAATGCCAGCGTGCCGTTGGTACCGCCGAAGCCGAACGAATTGGAGATCGCCACGTCGAGCTTCGCTTCGCGCGCGGTGTGCGGCACGAAGTCCAGATCGCAGCCTTCGCTCGGCTCGTCCAGGTTGATCGTCGGCGGCAGCACCTGGTCGCGCAGCGCCAGGATCGTGAAGATCGCCTCGACACCGCCGGCCGCACCCAGCAGATGCCCGGTGGTCGATTTGGTCGAGCTCATCGCCAGCTTGTAGGCGTGATCGCCGAAGATCTTCTTCGCCGCCATCACTTCGCCCAGGTCGCCGAGCGGCGTGGAGGTGCCGTGTGCGTTGACGTACTGCACTTCGGTCGGCGCAAGGTGGGCATCGTTGAGTGCGCTCTGCATGCAGCGTGCCGCGCCCTCACCGCCCTCGCTCGGCGCGGTCATGTGGAACGCATCGCCGCTCATGCCGAAGCCCGCCAGTTCGGCGTAGATCCGGGCGCCGCGCGCCTTCGCGTGTTCGTATTCTTCCAGCATCAGCACGCCGGCGCCGTCGGACAGCACGAAACCGTCACGATCCTTGTCCCATGGCCGGCTGGCCCTGGTCGGCTCGTCATTGCGGGTGGACATCGCCTTGGCCGAGCAGAAGCCGGCCATCGCGGTACCGGTGGTGGCGAACTCGGTGCCGCCGGCGATCATCGCGTCGGCATCGCCGTACTGGATCATCCGTGCAGCCAGACCGATGTTGTGGGTGGCCGTGGTGCAGGCCGTCACACACGCGATGTTCGGTCCCTTCAGGCCGAACATGATCGACAGCTGGCCCGAGACCATGTTGATGATCGAGCTGGGTACGTAGAACGGCGACACCCGGCGCGGGCCCTTGGCGGCCAGTTCGAGCGTGGTCGCTTCGATCGTGTACAAGCCGCCGATGCCGGCGCCGACCGCCACACCGATACGCGGTGCGTTCTCTTCGGTCACTTCCAGCCCGGAGTCGCGCAAGGCCTGGGTACCCGCCGCCACGCCGTAGTGGATGAACGGGTCCATCTTCTTGATGTCCTTGACCGGCATCCACTGTGCCGGATCGAAGCCGCTGACCTGGCCGGCAATGCGCGTGGAATAAGCGGAGGTATCGAAATGGGTGACCGGACCGATCCCGCTGACGCCCTTGAGGACGCGCTCCCAGGCGGTGGCGATATCGTTGCCGACCGGCGAGATGATGCCCATGCCGGTCACTACTACTCGACGCTTGCTCATGCTGTATTCCTTCGTGATTCCGCAAAACCACCGTCGACGGCTACTTCGCGAGACGAATCGCAGGTACGTCGCCCACCGCGGCAGGGACGCATCCCGCGCACCATACGGGGTCGGACGTTACAAAATGCAGAAACGAAAACTGCGCCAAGAAGGCGCAGCGTTCGATATCGCCACATGGACAGACTGGCCGGTGAAATGCTTGCCAGTCCGGCAAGAGGCATTCAACCCGAATCGATCGATACCTGATCAATCGATTCCCTGCCAATCAATCCTTGGAGTGGGCCTTGATGTAATCCACGGCCTGCTGCACGGTGGTGATCTTCTCGGCGTCTTCGTCGGGAATCTCGGTCTCGAACTCTTCCTCGAGCGCCATGACCAGTTCCACCGTGTCCAGCGAATCTGCGCCCAGATCGTCCACGAACGAAGCGTTCGCCGTGACTTCATCTTCCTTCACGCCCAACTGCTCGATGACGATTTTCTTGACGCGCTCTTCGATGGTGCTCATGTTGCCCATACCTCTCAAGGAGTAAATGTTTGTCTGTGCCGGCGTAATGCCTGCAAAAGGCCGGCGGCATTGTAGTGGCTAAACCGCGTGGCCGCCACGATCCGCCGGTGATACCAGCACGCAGTCCATGGGGACCGACGCGAAAGCGCAATTGTCGCCTAAAACGGGCCCGCTGGCGACAACTGCTTCCACACGCCTTACGGCATATACATGCCACCGTTGACGTGGAGGGTTTCGCCGGTGATGTAGGCCGCCGCCGGCGAGGCCAGAAAACCCACCGCCTTGGCAATATCGACGACGTCACCAAGCCGGCCCAAAGCGATCTGGCCGAGCAATGCCTGCTTCGACTCTTCCGGCAACGCGCGGGTCATGTCGGTGTCGATGAAGCCCGGCGCCACCACGTTGACGGTGATGCCGCGGGTACCGATCTCGCGCGCCAGCGACTTGGAGAACGCAATGATGCCGGCCTTCGCTGCCGCGTAATTCGCCTGGCCTGGATTGCCGGTGAGGCCGATCACCGAGGCGATCGAGATGATGCGGCCCTTGCGCGCCTTCATCATGCCGCGCATCACCGCCTTGGAAGTGCGGTAGACCGAGCTGAGGTTGGTGTCGAGGATGATGTTCCAGTCTTCCTCGCGCATCCGCATCAGCAGCTGGTCGCGGGTGATGCCGGCATTGTTGACCAGGATCGATACCGCGCCGAATTCCTTCGCGATGCTGTCGACCAGTGCGTCGACGGCGGCACTGTCGGTGACATTCAGCACGCGGCCATGGCCACCATGCGCAGCCAGCCGCTCGCCGATCGCGGCAGCGCCGCTCTCGCTGGTCGCCGTGCCGATCACGGTGGCGCCCATCGCCGCCAGCTCGTCGGCAATCGCCGCGCCGATGCCGCGGCTGGCGCCGGTGACCAGCGCGATTTCACCTTGCAGTGGGTTGCTCATCTGTAGAGGTTCCTGACTTTCAGTAGTGGAAATCATGCGTACCGCGGAAAGATCACGCCCATTCGGCGCGCGCAGCACCCAGTTCGGCCGGCGCACCGATGGCCCGTGCCTCGATCGCCTTGTCGATGCGCTTGACCAGGCCGGTCAGCACCTTGCCTGGACCGCACTCGGCGACGCGGGTGGCACCACCGGCGACCAGCGCCTGCACGCATTCGGTCCAGCGCACCGGCAGATACAACTGACGCTGCAGCGCACCGCGAATTTCATCAATCGTGCCGTAGCTGCGCGCCTCGGCGTTCTGTACCACCGGGATCGACGGCAACTGCCAGGCGATCGAAGCCATGCGTTCACCCAGCCGGTCGGCCGCTTCGCGCATCAGCGCACAATGCGACGGCACCGACACCGCCAATCTGATCGCCTTCTTCACGCCCAGCTCGGCGAGTTTCGCCAACGCACGCTCGACCGCTTCGGCATTGCCGGCGATCACCAGTTGGCCGGGCGAATTGAAGTTCGCCGGCGACACCACCTGGCCTTGCGCCACTTCCTCGCATACCGCAGCAATCTGCGCATCGTCGCCACCGAGGATCGCCGCCATCGCACCGACGCCAGCCGGTACGGCCGCCTGCATCAACCGACCGCGCTCGGCGACCAGTGCTGCCGCGTCATGCAGCGACAGCGCGCCGGCACAGACCAGCGCGCTGTATTCACCCAGGCTGTGACCGGACAACTGTGCCGGCTGCGCGCCGCCCAGCTTCTTCCATACCCGCCACACCGCCACGCTGGCGGCCAGCAACGCCGGCTGGGTGTTCTCGGTACGGTTGAGCTGGTCTTCCGGTCCCCGCGCGCTCAAGTTCCACAGATCGAGTCCGGCGCCCTGCGAGGCCTCTGCAAACGTCGCCTGCACTTCGGCGTGCGTGGCGGCCAGTTCGACCAGCATGCCGACCGACTGCGAACCCTGACCGGGGAAAACGAAAGCGAGCGAAGCGGAAGTTGAACTCATGAATGCGCGGATCCGTCGGCGAAAACCGCCATGGTGCCAGCATCGCCGCCCATACGCAGCTGTATTCGTTACTTTTGCAGGGCGGAAAAACACGATGCCGCCCTGAGGGCGGCATCGTCGAGAAAACTTGAACTGTCGTGGCTCAGTAGCGCAGCAGCGCCGAGGCCCAGGTGAAACCGCCACCGAACGCTTCCAGCAGCAGGTTCTGGCCACGCTGCACCTTGCCAGAACGCACCGCGTAGTCGAGTGCCAGCGGCACCGAGCCGGACGAGGTGTTCGCGTGCTTGTCGACCGTGACAATGACCCGATCCATCGACATCTTCAGCCGCTTGGCGGTCGCCTCGATGATGCGCAGGTTGGCCTGGTGCGGGATCAGCCAGTCGATGTCCGACTCGACCATGCCGGCCGCCTGCAGGGTTTCATCGACCAGCGAGTCGAGCGTCTTCACCGCGACCTTGAACACCTCGCGGCCCGCCATCTTGATGCGTACGCCGTGATTGGGCTCGTCCTTGAAGCCGACCGACACGCCAACCGGGTTGTACAGCAGATGCTTGAAACCGCCATCGGCATGCAGGCAGGTGGCATAGATGCCCGGCTCGCTGGAAGCCTCCAGCACCACGGCGCCGGCGCCGTCGCCGAACAGCACGCAGCTTTCGCGTTCGGTCCAGTCGACCATCCGGGTCAATGTCTCGGCGCCGATCACCAGCACCTTCTTCGACTGCCCGCTCTTGATGAACTTGTCGGCAATGCCCAGCGCGTAGACGAAGCCCGAGCAGGCGGCATTCACGTCGAACGCGGCACAGCCGTTCGCACCGAGCCGGTGCTGCACCAGGCAGGCGGTCGACGGAAAGATGATGTCCGGCGTGGTGGTGCCGAGCACGATGAGGTCGAGTTCGGACGCCTTGACGCCGGCCGCTTCCAGCGCACGCTGTGCGGCCAGGAAAGCCAGATCGCCTGTGGTTTCGCCGTCGGCAGCGATATGGCGCTGACGGATACCCGTACGGGTATGGATCCACTCGTCACTGGTGTCGACGATCTTTTCCAGATCGGCGTTGGTGACCACGCGCTCGGGTAGCGCACTGCCGGTGGCGATGATGCGGGAGTAGATCTGGGACATTCAGCTATCCATCAACGAATACAGAGGATCGAACGCCATGGTCGGCGTCTGCGCAACACCGCAACGTTACGTTCCGGCGTCCCTGAATGCAAAACGGCGCGTCGCCGCGCCGTCTCGCATGACCAGATTCCGGGAATCCCAGGGGATTCCGCAGAATCGATCAATCCTCGACCGACACCGCAGCCTTGGTTTCGATCACTTTCTTGCCGCGGTAAAAGCCATCCTTGGTGACGTGATGGCGCAGATGCACTTCGCCACTGGTCGGATCGGTGGACAGCTGCACGGTCTTCAGCGCGTCGTGCGAACGACGCATGCCGCGGGTGGACGGGGTACGGCGGCTCTTGGCAACTGCCATGGTAATTCTCCAACGGAAACTTGATGATCTGTTGCGACATGACCCGGATCGGATGACCGGGTCGGTGGTTACTTCTTCAGTTCGCGCAATATCGCGAACGGATTTTCGGAGCGCTCATCGCCGGCGGTATCGTCTTCCGGCTCGTAGCCTGTCACTTCGTCGGGGAGGCTGCTGTCCGGATTGACCGGAACCAGCGGCAGCACCAACAACAATTCGTCTTCAATCACATCCGCCGGACTCAATCGACCATCCTCGGCCACCAGCAGCGGTTCGCAATCCGGCGGCAAGCCAGCCTCATCGTGCTCCAGTTTGATCAGGCCAAGCCGGGTGTTCACCTCGACCGGCAGTACAAACGGCTCCAGCGTGCGCTGACAGACCAATGTCAGCGAAGCCTGCGCTCGAACATCGACATAGCTGATGCCGAGGCTATCGCGCCCGAAATCCAGCTCGAAATGCACCAACCCATCCGTGCTCGCCAGCGCCTCGCACAGGCGTGACATGGTCGCGATGGGTAGCGTTCCCTCGAACGAACGCCGCGCCGAGACCATGCGCCAAGCGTCCACGGACTCTGGCAGTGTCACGGACATAATCGGGAAATGTTAGGTTCGAAGCCACCCGAAGTCAACTGGCACGACGCCGGAGCGGTATCAAACCGTCCCGGCAGCAGCGTATTTTGCCTGATCCGGCCCCAATGCGGCAGACTGAATCTCCCTGTCGTCTGAGCCGCCGCCCTTGAACTCTTATCTGACGCTCGGCACCACCGTGCTGCTGGCGCTGTTGATTACCCTGCTGGGCGCGGCCTGGCTGTTGCGCCGGCGCCAGGCACAACGAAGCGCCAGCCTGCAAAACCTGCTTGACCTGGCCGACCGGCTGGAAGCGGACCTCAAGACCTGCCGGTCCGGCCTGCAGCAAGCGCATGCGGTGATGTCGCTCAATCCCGACCTGCCCGCCGCCAGCGAGCAGGACGCCCAACATGCGATCGACGCCGGCCTGCGCGGGCTGCTGCAACAGCGCCTGTGGATCCGCGACCGTTCGCCGCAGGCCAGCCAGTCGGAGCTGGACGAGGCCGCCGCCTCGATGCGCAGCACCCGCGATCGCCTGCAACCGCTGTTGCAGGCACTCAGCAAGGCCCAGAATGACCTGAACAGCGCCATGCGCGAACACATCCGGCGTGACTCGGATACATGATCGCGCCGTACTCCCCGCCGCCCCGGCTCGTGCTGGGCTCGACCTCGCGCTACCGCGCCGAACTGTTGCGCCGACTGGTTGCGAATTTCGAGCAATCCGCCCCGGACACCGACGAAGCCCCGCTGCCGCATGAAGCACCCGCGGAGCGGGCCCTGCGGCTGGCCATCGCCAAGGCCGAAGCGGCGGCGAGCGGTTGGCCAGACGCGCTGGTGATCGGCTCCGATCAGGTCGCCGAGCTCAATGGCCTGATCCTCGACAAGCCCGGCACGGTCGAACGCGCCCGCGCCCAGCTCAACGCCAGCTCCGGTCGCGAAGTGCACTTTCATACCGCGCTGTGCCTGCTCGATACCCGCGACGGACACCGGCAAACCCATGTCGATCACACATGCGTGCGCTTTCGCGAACTGGGCGCGGCGGAAATCGCCCGTTACATCGAACGCGAACAACCGCTCGACTGTGCCGGCAGCTTCAAGTGCGAAGGGCTCGGGATCACTCTGTTCGAGTCGATCGACAACCGTGATCCCAGTGCGCTGATCGGGCTGCCGCTGATTGCATTGGCGCGGATGCTGCGCGACGCAGGTATTGCTCTGCCGTAGATCGCTACACTGCCGCAGTCAGGCACACGTAGCGCTCCACTTTCTTGATCCGGCCACTACAGAAGAATCATGTCCGCCATCACCCAGTCACACGAAGAACCTCTGCAACTGCGCCTGGAAGCCGCGATGGCCCAGGTCAACCGCGTGCTGCTGGGCAAGCCACGCCAGGTGAAACTCGCGTTCACCTGCCTGATCGCCGGCGGCCATCTGCTGCTGGAAGACGTGCCGGGCGTAGGCAAGACCACGCTGGCGCACGCACTCGCGGCCACCTTCGCGTTGGAGTTTCAGCGCGTGCAGTTCACCAGTGATCTGCTGCCGTCGGACATCATCGGTGTCAGCGTGTACGAGCGCGAGACCGGCCAGTTCCGCTTCCATCCCGGCCCGATCTTCACTGGGCTGCTGCTCGCCGACGAGATCAACCGCGCCAGTCCGAAGACGCAGAGCGCGCTGCTGGAAGCGATGGCCGAGGATCAGGTCACCATCGACGGCCAGACACACGCGCTGGCGAAACCGTTCTTCGTTGTCGCCACACAGAATCCTCTCGACCTCAACGGCACGTTCCCGCTGCCCGATTCGCAGCTTGACCGCTTCATGCTGCGACTGTCGCTGGATTATCCCGACGCCACCGCGGAACGCGCCCTGCTCACCGGCAGCGATCGCCGCGACCTGCTGGCGCAGCTGATGCCGCAACTCGATGGCAATGCTCTGATCGCTTTGCACCGGCAGGCGCAGTCGATCACCGCCAGCGCTGCCCTGCTCGACTATCTGCAGGCGTTACTCGCTGCCAGCCGTCGCCACGTCGATATCCGCGTGGGCCTGTCGCCACGTGCCGGCTTGGCCCTGCTCGGCGCGGCGCGTGCATGGGCGCTGCTCAGCGGTCGCAAGCATGTATTACCGGAAGACATCCAGGCGCTGTTCGTGCCACTGGCTGCGCACCGCCTGCTACCGGCACGCGGCGCCAACGGCGATACGCTGGCGCGGCAGCTGCTGGCCGAGGTTGCGGTGGATTGATGCGTAGCCCGCTGCAACGCATCCAGCGATGGGCCGAACAGCGGCTGCCGGCACTCACCCGCTATCGTCGTCCCGAAAGCCTGCCAATCGAACTGCATCGGCGACGCATCTACATCGTGCCGAGCGGCTTCGGCATCAGCTTTTCGGTGTTGCTGCTGGTGATGCTGGTCGGGGCGCTGAATTACGCCAACAACGGGGCGCTGCTGCTCACTTGCCTGCTTGGCGCGGCCAGCGCGGCCAGCATGCTGGTGACGTTTCGCAATCTGGACGGTTTGCACCTGAGCCATATCCGCGCCGGTCATGCTGTCGCCGGGCAAGCCATCGAACTCACCCTGGCATTCGACTCCGGCCGCCTGCGCAACGCCATCCGCCTTGATCTTGGAAGCAGCTCCGTCGCTTTCGCAATCGATGCCAGGACCACCGCGCAAGTGAAGCTGCTACTGCCCACCGTGCAGCGCGGCTGGCAACCGCTGCCGCGTCTGCGCCTGTGGAGCAGCTGGCCGTTGGGTTTGTTTCGTGCATGGAGCTGGCTGCATCCCGATCAATCGGTACTGGTGTGGCCACGGCCGGAAGTGGCCGGCCCGTCGCCACGCGCACCTGCCGATGATGCCAGTCGCATGCGCCTGCATCGCGGCGACGAGCTGGCCGCACTGCGCGAATATCGTGCCGGCGATCCGCAACGACACATCGCCTGGAAGGCCAGCGCCCGTCACGACCATCTGCTGGTGAAGGATTTCGAGCAGCCGCAAAGCCGTCTGCAATGGCAGCTGGACTGGCGTCAACTGGGCGCACTGGACAATGAGGCACGCATTGCCCGACTGGCACGCTGGTTGAACGAAGCGCAGGCCCAACGTTGCAGCTACAGCCTGTGGCTGCCCGGCAACGAAATCGCCAGCAGCAGTGGCCCGCTGCATTACGCGCGCTGCATGAGCGCGCTGGCGCAACTGCCATGACGTCGCCAGCATCGCGCAAGAAAGCGGTCGAACTTCCGATCGACGCTCGAGCGTTCGATCTGCTGAGTCTGACCATGGCCCTGGTACTGGGCCTGCATTCACCGCACCTGCCCTGGTGGCTCAGCATCGCGCTGGCGTTGACGCTTGGCTGGCGCTGGTGGCAACGGCGTCAGCAAGCCGGTCGCGTGCCGCGCTGGCTCAAGCTGCCGCTGCTGGCTCTGCTGACGCTGGCGGTGATCGTCCACTACGGCAATATCTTCGGCCGGGAGCCGGGCAGCGCGCTGGCAGTCGGCCTGCTGATTCTGAAACTGCTGGAAACCGAGACCGTCCGTGATGCCCGTGTCGGCATCAGCTTTGCCTGTTTCGCGTTGATGGCGGCGCTGTTGTTCGACCAGGGGCTGATCGCCACCGTGGTGGTCGCGCTCGGCCTGCTGCCGGCACTCGCCACCTTGCGCGCACTGGAACCGGGACAAACGCCCACCAGCCTGCCGCGCGCCCTGCTGCCGAGCGTGGCCTTGTCGGCGGCGGCATTGCCGTTGGCGTTGCTGGCATTCCTGCTGGTACCGCGATTGAGCTCGCCGCTGTGGGGCGCACCTACGCCGGAGCAGGCACGCACTGGCCTCAGCGACAGCATGTCGCCGGGTAACTTCACCGACTTGCTCACCGACGACCATCCAGCGATGCGGGTCAGTTTCGATGGCGCACCGCCACCAGCAGACCTGCGCTATTTCCGTGCCTACGTAATGTGGAATTTCGACGGACGCAGCTGGCGTTATCTCGATGCCCGGTACGCAAAGCCACGAGAGCCGGCACCACTCGAAGCTGGCAGCTCGATCCAGTACCGGATCAGCCTGCAGCCCACCCATCAACGCGTACTGCCCACACTGGATGTTCCGTTGCAGGCACCAGCGCAGACCAGCCTGCAGCCTGACCGTGAAGTACTGGCCGACAAGCCGGTGAATGATCAGTTCAGCTATTCCGCCCGCTCCGCATTGCATTACCGGCTGCAGCCCACACTGGACGAGCGTTCGCGTAGCCTCGGCCTGCGACTGCCGGCGAATTTCAATCCGCGCACGCGCACGCTGGCCGCACAATGGCGGCAACGCTACGGCAGCGACGATGCGGCGATCGTGCAAGCCGCACTGAACCTGTTTCACGATGGCGGCTTCCGCTACACGCTGGCACCGGCACCGCTGGGGCGCGACTCGGTGGACGATTTCCTGTTCGATACCCATGAGGGTTTCTGCGAACACTATTCGTCGGCGTTCACCGTGTTGATGCGCGCGGCCGGCATCCCTGCGCGGGTGGTCACCGGCTACCAGGGCGGCTACTGGAACAAGCTCGGCGAGTACCTGCTGGTGCGCTATTCCGATGCGCATGCGTGGAGTGAGGTATGGCTGGCCGGGCGCGGCTGGGTCCGCGTCGATCCCACCGGCGCGGTGCGCCCGGAGCGGGTCTCGCTGGGAGCCGCTGCCGCGGCGGGCGATCAACTGGCCTGGTATCGCAACGACTGGCTGCAAGGTCTGCGCAATCATTGGGACATCGTCAACCGCTGGTGGGACCAGGGCGTTATCGGTTTCGACGCCTTGCGTCAGCGTGGCCTGCTGACGCCGTTTGGCATCCGCGATACCGACACCGCGATGTTGGGCATACTGCTGACGATCAGCAGCGTGCTGTTCATCGCCATCGGACTGGCATGGGCTTTGTTGCGTCGCCGGACACGTGATCCGTTGCGTGATGCACTGCGCGAGCTGGAACGAAAGCTTGCACGCATGGGCGTCGCGCGCCGGCCCGCCGAGGGTCCACAGCATTACCTGAGCCGCGCCGCGCGTGCGCTGCCCGGCCAACGCGATGAACTTGCGAGGTTGATGAGCAGTTACCTGGAATTGCGTTACGCCCATGACGAACCGTCGCCTGAATCGTCGCGTGGGTTTCAACGCGCCGTGCGGGATTTCCGGGTTGCCAACGTGGTCAAATAAGAGCCGACGCGATGGCGCACGCCGTCGCCCATGATGGAGATATCCCCATGTCCCTGTACCGCCCACTTACCCTCGCCGCAGCCCTCGCCTTGCTGGCCGGCTGCGCGACGATCCCCAAACCGCTGGAAGGCACCTACACCGATGTCTCCACCGCCGGCGCCCAGCAAGGTGGCGCCGGTGGCACCCGCGTACGCTGGGGTGGCGAGATCATCAAGACCGAGCCGGGTCCGCAACAGACCTGCTTTTATCTGCTGTCGCGCCCGCTGGACAGCCAGGCACGTCCGCAAGCCGGCAGTGCCGGCGAAAACCAGGGCCGCTTCGTCGCTTGTCGCGAAGGCTTCTACGATCCGGAAGTCTTCACCCGCGGACGCGAGCTGACCGTGACCGGTACGCTGCACGGCACCGTGTCGCAGAAGGTCGGCGAGTTCGATTACGCCTATCCGCGCGTGGAAGCCGATGTCGTTTATCTGTGGCCGAAACGCCCGATCGTGGTGGATTACCCGCCCGGCTTCTATGACCCGTTCTGGGGCCCGGGCTTCGGCCCGTACTGGGGCGGTGGCTGGGGCGGACCCGGATATTGGGGAGGCCCACGACGGGTGATCATCGTGCGACCGCCACCACCGCCGCCGGCTCCGAAGCCGTAACCACACACGAAAACGCCGGCGTCACGCCGGCGTTTTCGTGTGCGGGTCGCGGACGTGTTGCCGCATTCAGCCCGGTGGCCAGTGCATGCGCCGGCCGGCCAGCAGATGCACATGCAGATGAAACACAGTCTGCCCGCCATCCTCATTGCAATTGATCACCGTGCGATAACCCTGCTCGGCAAAGCCCTCCTGCTTCGCGTAGTCCGCGGTGGCCAGCAGCAGTTGGCCGAGCAAGGCCACATCGCTGGTCGTCGCATCGTTGAGCGTTGCCAGCGGTCGCTTCGGTATGAACAGCACGTGCACCGGCGCCTGCGGATTCAGGTCGCGAAACGCCAGCACCTTGTCATTCTCGTAGACGATCTCGGCCGGAATCTCGCGGCGGATGATCTTGCTGAAAATCGTATCGCTCATCGCCTGTTTCCCCATGATGAATCAATCAAGCAACTGGCGGCTGCCGAACGCATGCGCCAGGGTGCCGCGGTCGACGTATTCCAGTTCGCCACCGAGCGGTACACCATGCGCCAACCGGGTCGGCCGCACGCCACCGGCGCGGGCCAGCTGGGCCAGGTAATGCGCGGTCGCCTCGCCTTCCACCGTGGGGTTGGTGGCGATGATCAGTTCCTCGATCTCGCCTTCGCCCAGACGCTGTGTCAGCTGCGCCAATCCCAGTTCTTCCGGCCCCAGTCCGTCCAGCGGCGACAGCCGTCCCATCAGCACGAAATACTGGCCGCGATAACCGGTGGCCTGTTCGATCGCCGCCAGATCGGTCGGCGATTCGACCACGCACAACAGCTGGCGATCGCGACTGCTGCTGGCACACAACGAGCACAGCGGCTCTTCGCTGAAATTGCGGCACTGGCTGCAATGGCCGATGCGTTGCATCGCCTGCTCCAGCACGGCGGCCAGTTTCAGGCCACGCTCGCGCTCACGCTCCAGCAGGTGAAAGGCCATCCGCTGCGCACTCTTGCCACCCACGCCGGGCAGGCAGCGCAGGGCCTCGATCAGTTCCGCCAGAAGACTCGATCCGTTGCTCACGATCAATCAGAACGGCATCTTGAAACCGGCCGGCAGGTTCATCCCGGCGGTGACGCCGCCGAGCTTGTTCTTGCTGAGCTCGGCCACCTTGTTCACCGCATCGTTGACCGCGGCGGCAACCAGATCCTCAGCCATCTCCGGATCATCGGCAAACGTCTGCCGGTCGATCTGCACGCGGCGCACTTCATGCGCGCCCGTCATCACCACGCTGACCAGGCCGCCGCCGGCGCTGCCGGTGACTTCCTGCTTGGCGATCTCTTCCTGCGCACGCTTCATGTCTTCCTGCATGCGCTGGGCCTGCTGCATCAGCTGACCGATCTGTCCTCTCATCTCACTGCTCCGGATTCGTTGTCAAAGGGTTTGATGGACTGTGGCACGACGCGCGCACCAAACTCGCGCTTCATCGACTGCACCAGCGGATCGCCTTCGATCGATTGCTCGGCCGCTGCCTGCGCCGCATCGCGCACTTGTGCCGCACGCGCCGCCGGGGTTTCTGTCACCGCACCGTGGCTGTGGCTGACGAAGCGCAGGCGAATGCGCTCGCCGAGCGCCTGTCCGATGCGTTCCTCCATCTGGCTGACCATCGGCTCCACCGCGAGGCTCATATGCGCCGGTTGCAGTGCGAGCACCAGGGTCTGTCCATCGCGTTCGCGCAGGACCGCATTCTGCGCCAGCAGGCCGAACGGTCCGCGCAAGCCGGCACGCTCGATCAGGCTTTCCCAATTCGGCAGGCCACCGGCATCCCGCGCCAACGGAGCCACAGCGGGGGCGATCGCCGGACTTGATGCCGGTGCCGCGGGCGTTGGTGGCGCGGAATCCTGCCGGCGTTCTGCCATCGCCGCCGGGCGTGGTGATGCGGCAGCGGCCGGTCGCGCTGACGGTGGCGCCGGCACAGAGCTGCCCGCAGGCAGGCGTTCCGAACGTGCGGCTGGTGGGCTATCGCCAGGCCGGAACGCCAGCATGCGCAGGAGCGTCATCTCGAAGCCGGTGCGCCCATCCGGCGCCAGCGCCAGATCGCGCCGACCCGAGGTGGCGATCTGGTAATACAGCTGCACGTCTTCCGGCGTCATTCGTTCGGCCAGGGTGGCCAGCGCGTTGTCGTCGTCGCTGTCTTCGTCCGGCCGGTAACCGGGAATCAGCTGGATCAACTGCAGTCGATGCAGCACGCTGGCGATATCGTCGAGCACGCCACCGAAGTCCGGCGAGTAGGAAGCAATCTGCGTGCACTCGACCAGCAGCCGCTCGCCATCGCCAGCGGCCAGCGCATCGAGCACACCCAGCACCTGCCCGCGCGCCACGCTGCCGAGCATGGTACGCACGTCATCGGCATGCAGCGCACCGCCGCCGTAGGCAATCGCCTGATCGAGCAGCGACAGGCCATCACGCAGCGAGCCATCGGCAGCACGCGCCAGTTCGCTGATCGCGCTGTCTTCGTAGGCGATGTTTTCCGCGGCGAGGATGTGCCGCATCTGACCGGAGATCTGATCCGGCAGCAGCCGCTTCAGGTTGAACTTCAGGCAGCGCGACAGCACCGTCACCGGCAGTTTTTGCGGATCGGTGGTGGCGAGCAGGAATTTCACGTGCGGCGGCGGTTCTTCCAGCGTCTTCAGCAACGCGTTGAACGCGTTCTTCGACAGCATGTGCACCTCGTCGACCAGGTACACCTTGAAGCGGCCACGCGACGGCGCGTACTGCGCGTTCTCGATCACCTCGCGCACATCGTCCACGCCGGTATTGCTGGCTGCATCGATCTCCAGCAGATCGACAAAACGCCCCTCATCAACCGAGGTGCAGACCGAGCATTCGCCGCAGGGATCAGCCGACTGTCCGCGCTCGCAGTTCAGTGACTTGGCGAAGATGCGCGCGATGGTGGTCTTGCCGACACCACGAGTGCCAGTGAACAGGTAGGCGTGATGCATGCGTCCGGTCTCGAGCGCATTGGTGAGCGCGCGCACCACATGCTCCTGCCCGACCAGCTCGGCGAACTTGCGCGGGCGCCATTTGCGAGCGAGTACCTGATAAGACATGCCTGACTACCTTGGGGCGAACAGTGATTGTGCCAAGTCGGGCGGGGTAAGTCAGTAAACGGACAGGGGGATCAGTCACCCTGAAAAGGCGGCGGCCCCGCCAGCCACACCCCGGCACCCGAATCATTCGCTACCGTTGCTTCCTTCCGGACCTGGCGGAGTTTGCGAACTATCGTCGCGGGGGGACCGACGAGGCCACCATAGACGTGG
>Ga0209233_1000371_pt1 | contig 39670 bp, 34 predicted proteins | sample AraplaCL_Cvi_mCL_FD_184269 | JGI IMG/M metagenome (GOLD analysis project Ga0209233, IMG submission 184269) | Arabidopsis root microbial communities from the University of North Carolina, USA - plate scrape CL_Cvi_mCL (SPAdes) (version 2) | ecosystem: Host-associated > Plants > Roots > Endosphere...
CCCTTCGAGGACGCCGTAGCCGAGGTGGTGGCCCTCGACGATCCAGCGCACCGCGACCTTGGTGCCGCCCTCTTCGCTATCGACCGAGCAGACGTGCTGCGGGAAATACCCGCCATCCGGGATCGAGCCGATGAGCCCCAGATGCTGGTGCGTTACGGCGGCGACGCCGTAGAGTTCGCGCATCAGCGGGCCGTGGTATTGGACGGTCGGCGCGTAGACTTCCTTGATCTTGCCGAACATGCGCTTGTTGAAGATCTCGTGCAGCCAGCGCAGCACGTCGGCTTCGAGCTCGGTGTTGGCGAGCGACGTGTCGGCCTCCCAATCGGGCGGGTTCTGGCCCAGGATGCGGCGGTTTTCGCCGATATCGAGCGAGAGCAGGCCGGCATCGAACTTGGCCTTGGCGGTGCGGAGCGCGAACGCTGCCGGGTCGAGGCCGAGCTGTTTGACGATCGCCATGTTGTCGGCGACCACCCACTCCCGGTAGATCTTGTTACGGATGACCATGCAGTCGGCGATCGTGCGGGACACGAATGGCCGGCCGGTCGGGGCGCCAAAATGGCCGTACTGGGTGTGGCGGCCGGAGCCGGTGACGAGATGGGAGGTATAGAACCCGTCCTTGTCGTTGCCGTTCCAGATCACCCCGGTCGCCATGCCGCGCCGCTCGGGAAAGCTCACCAGGCGCTGGATGGTGTCGCGAACCACGTCCTCGCGGTTGTAGATCGTGCCGGTGGTGCCGTAGAGCACGCAATTGTGGGTGTAGTGGGTGTAGATCAGCCCGATGTCGCGTTCGTCCCAGATCTTGTGGGTGCAGCGGACGATGTAGTCGACGATGTCGGTGTAGATGTCGTCGAAGCCATCCAGCGACTGGCTGCGCGGCCGGCCGGTCGGCGCGAGTTCGGGATAATCGCGCCGCTCCACCTGCAGCACCTGTTCCTTCGGCGCCTCGATGCGGGCGATGCGGGCCGGTTTGGCGGTCTGCTCGTTATCGGAGTCGGCCATGATATCCCCTTGTCGGATCAGGATGGGTGTCGGCGGATGATAGCGCCGCGCGCCTGCCTGAAGAAATGTCTGGCAAATTCTGCATACGTATGCAAGGAGATTGTCGCGGCTCGGGCCAGGGCCGCATGCCGGCATCGTTTCCCGCCTTTTCGCCGAGGTCTCCAATGTCCGATTCCACCCGTGCCCCCAGCGGGGTCAGCTATGTGAAATCCCCCGGGCGCAATTCGAAGAACGACAACGCACCGGTCGAAGCGCTCGTCGCCGACATCCTGCGCAATGTTCGGGAGCGGGGCGACGCGGCGGTGCGCGAGTTCTCGGAAAAGTTCGACCACGCCACGCTCGAGCGCTTCGAGGTGACTGATGCCGAGCGGGAAGCAGCGCTACAGGAGCTGGCGCCGCAAACCCGGGCCGATACTGAATTCGCCATCGCCAATGTGCGACAATTCGCCGAAGCGCAGCTCGGCACCATCCTGCCGCTCGAAATCGAGACGATGCCGGGCATTCATCTCGGACACCGCGTCATCCCCATCGAGCGCGTCGGTTGCTATGTGCCGGGCGGGCGCTATCCGCTGCTTTCGGCTCCCGTCATGACGATCGTGCCGGCCAAGGTCGCCGGCGTCGACGAGGTCGTGGCGTGCCTGCCACCCAATGCGCATCGAGCGATGATCGCCGGCTGCCACCTGTCGGGCGCCGACCGCATCTTCAGGATCGGCGGCGCGCAGGCTATCGCCGCACTGGCCTACGGCACGGAGAGCGTGCCGGCCGTCAACAAGATCGTCGGACCGGGCAATGCCTTCGTCAACGAGGCCAAGCGGCAGGTGTTCGGGCCGGTGGGCATCGACCAGCTGGCGGGGCCATCGGAGATCTTCGTCGTGGCCGATTTGAGCGGCGACGCCGAAATGATCGCGACCGATCTTCTGGCGCAGGCCGAGCACGATGTCCGTACGCGGGTCGGGCTCATCACCACCGATCGCGCCTTGGCAGAAGCGACGCTGCTCGAGGTCGAGCGCCAGCTCGCCACGCTCTCGACGGCAAATGTCGCGGGCACCGCCTGGCAGGACTATGGCGAGATCGTCGTCTGTCCGGACGAGGCGACCCTCATCGCCTATTCCGACTACATCGCCGCCGAGCACCTGCAAGTGCACACGGCGGACCCGCAGGCGATGGCCAAGAAGCTCCGCAACTACGGCTCGCTGTTCATCGGGCCTCTGGCGAGCGTGGTCTATTCCGACAAGTGCATCGGCACCAACCATACCCTGCCTACCATGGGCGCCGGCCGCTACACTGGGGGCCTGTGGGTGGGCGCCTATGTCAAGATCGCGACGCACCAGTGGATCGACGAGCGCGGCGTCCGCGCCGTGGCGCCCCCTGCCGCCCGGCAGAGCGCCAGCGAAACGCTCGAAGGCCACCGCCGCGCCGCCCAGCTGCGGCTCGACCGCATGCAGGCGTAGGGGCGGGGGAGGGGGCGGCTGCGGCGCACTTGCAGTGCCCGCCCTCCTGGTTCGACACGCTCCCCATGAGGGCTTCGCGAAGGGCGTGCACTTATCTCGGACCTCTCCCCACCCACCTCCTCGACCTCGGAATTGCTTCGACGCTCAGCGCACTCATTTGCCGCCGAACTTCTCGGCAGCCTCAGAGAGCACCTCTTCGCTCCACTGGTTGAGGCTCTTGCCGGCGAGTTCGGCGGCTAGGGCGACCCGAGAGTGCGTTTCGGCACCGACGCGCAGCATCAGGTTGCCGGAATAAGGCTTCTGCGGTTCCTTGCCGAGCTTTTCGCAGCTCATCAGATAGTCGTCGACGGCCTCGTGGAAGGCAGCTTTGAGCTCTGCGACGTTGTCGGCATGAAAGCCGATGATATCGCGGATGCCTGCAAGCCGCCCGGTGAAGATCTCGTCGTCGGGGTCGAACTCGATCCGCGCGGCGTAGCCGCGATAGGACATGGCTGTCATGGGGTTACTCCGATCATCAGCAAGAACTCACGCGCATCCCTGACCTGATAGCGCTTGGCTTCCTTGGCAGGGTGTGGCCGATGAAAGCTCGCGGTACGTCCCTGATGATCGAAACGCACCCGCGAGCCGCTGCCTTCAATGAGTCGGCAGCCACAGGCCAACAGCAAACTCTCGATGGCGGCCCATTCGATCGATCCGGAAACCGGATCCTCGAATACAGCTTCGAGCGTTCGACGTTGCTTGCTGTTCATGCAATCATATATAGGCCGATGATAGCAGAAACTGCAAGCGCCTACTTGATCTGGTCGGCCTCCGCCCAGGCGGCGCGAAGCTTCTCAACGGTGAAGCCCGGCGCCCGCGCGGCGCTGAGGATCGGGACTTCCTTGCGCAGCACGATGTCGATCGCGGCCGGCAGCTTTTCGATGTGCTCGGCCGCAATAACCACCGCGCCGTGGCGGTCGGCGTGGATGAGGTCGTTGGGCCGCACCGTCATCCCGAACACCGTCACCACGCAATCGAGCTCGGTGACGTGCACGAAGGCGTGGCTGGGCCCCACCGAACCTGCGATCACCTGATAGCCCGGATCGAGCATGCCGAGGTCGCGCAGCACGCCGTTGGTCAGCGTGCCGGCGACGCCGAGGCCCTTATGCTGGGCGACTTGCATCTCGCCCCAGAAGCCGCCGATGCAGTGCGGCCAGTCGGTGTCCTCGATGACGGCGACGGTGGGCCCGGTGCCGCTCACCATGTGCTCGTAGTAGGCCATGCGCAGGGCCCGCACCTCTGTCGCCGGCTTCTGGGGCGGCGAGGAGGCGCGGATTCGCGCCGTACGGGCGAAGCCGACGATCGGCGGCAGGCCCGGATCGGCGCAGACGACGGGCGACTTGGTGAAGCCCTCGGTGGTGCGTCCGCCCATGACGTGCTCGAGGGCGTTGCAGATGGTCGGCGTGTCGTGGCGGCGCAGGGTCGCCAGGGTTTCGGGCGATATGGGCATCGGCATCCTCAGTTGAGGTTCAGGCGCTGGTTGACGAGATCGGCGCCGTCGCGCAGCGCCTCGAGCTTCAGCCAGACGATATCGGGATCGACGGTGCCGAAGCCGGCAAAGCTCGAGAAGCCGCAATCGGTGCCGGCGATCACCCGGTCCGGACCGACGATGTCGATGAAATGCATCAGGCGCTCGGCGATCAGCTCCGGGTGCTCGACGAAATTGCTGGTCGAATCCAGCATGCCCGGGATCAGCACATAGTCGTCCGGCAAGTCGACGCTCCGCCAGTCGATCCATTCGTGGGCATGGCGCGGATTGGCCGCCTCGAACAGCAGCGCCCGCGGCTTGGCCTTGAGCAGCGACGGCAGAATCTTCCTCAGGGCGATGTCGCAATTGTGCGGCCCCTCGTAATTGCCCCAGCAGACATGCATCCGGACGCGGTCGCCGGGAATGTTGCGCAGCGCGTGGTTCAGGGCTTCGATGTGCCGCTCGGCTGCGACGACAAAACCGTCGTCGTCGAGCTCCTTGTACATCATGTGCCGGCCGAGCCCGAGATCGGGGCTGTCGAGTTGCAGGATCAGTCCGGCGGCGACGATACCCTCGTATTCGACCCGCATCGCCTCGGCCACCGCTTCGAGGTATTCGTCCTGGGTGCGGTAGAACTCGTTGGGCTGGAACAGCGCGATGACGCCCGGCGTCGCCGAATTCATGAAGCCCTGCGCATAGCCGCTGCCCTTGAGCGCGGCGGCGAAATTTTCGATGTCGTCGTGCAGGGGCTCCATGGTCTTGACGGTGACCTCGCCGACGCATTTCGGCCGCTTGTAGGTCGGTGTGCCGCCGCCACGGGCCTGCCGCTCGAGGAAGCCCGGCAGCAGCTCGAGATCCTTGGGCGGCCGCCGGGCGCTGTCGCCGTCGAAGCCGGTCAGCCGGTCCTTGATATAGGTCGCGTAGGAGATCTTCGACAGTTCGCCATCCGAAGGCAGGTCGACGCCCGCCGCCCTCTGCCGTGCCACGATGTCGGCGATCGCCGCCGCCACGATGCGGTTGAACCCGTCCATCTCGACCGGCACACCGGCCTCGCGTGCGAACACGAGGTCGGTGATCTGCTTGCTGCGCGGGAGCGACCCCACATGCGTGGTACGGATCGGCGCCATCACTCGGCCGCCGCGCGGTTTTCGGCGAAGACGGGCGCTGCCGGTGCCGCCGCGCCGCGGATGACGAAGGCGATGGCGTCGGCCGAGGCGGGATTGCGGTAGCCGTGCATCAGCCCGACCGGCACGGTCAGCGTGTCGCCGGCGCCCATCACCAGCCTGCCGCCGTCCCAATCGAACTCGAGCGTGCCGGACTGGACGAAGACCACTTCCTGTTCGGCGCGGGCGTGCATGGGAATGGTGGCGCCGGTTTCGAGCTTCAGGCGGCGTAGCGCGAAGCCATGGTCCCAGTGGCCGGCGATCGGGCCAGCCGCAAAGCCGTCTCCGGACGCGACGTCGCCGATCACCGGCGCTTCTTCCGCGCCAGGCCCGGCGAGCGGCGAATTGGGGTTGCCGGCGATGGCCTCGGCCTTGATGGCGTACTTTGCCAATTCGCTCAGCGGCGGGGTCGCCAGTTCACGCAGTTTTTCGGGGCTCGGCGGCTGCTCCATTTCGGCCCCCTCGGGCACCTTTTCGCCGAGCGTGGTATCGATCAGCTTGCCGCCCTTGAGGAGCTTGAGGCCAAAGTCCTCGGCCATCTTGAACACCGAAGGCGCCCAGACGACCTTGCCCGGATCGTCGTGGCCGAGCACCACGAAGAGGAAGCCCGTACCTTCGTCGCGCTTCTCGAAGCCACGGAACATGTGGGTCGGCACGGTGGCGACATCGCCGGGCTCGACATCGAGATAGCCATCGGACTTGTCGGGTCCGAAGACGAACCGCCACTTGCCGGTGTGCACGACGAACGTCTCGGCCGTCAGGTGGCTGTGCTGCGAATTGGTGCAGCCGAAGGGCTGCCGTGCCGCCCCGACGTTGAAGCCGTGCGGCTCGGGGATGTGCACCACTTGCGCCGGATTTTCCGAAACGCCGGGGCCGATGATGGTGAAGTTTTCCTTGCGGTCCGAACCTGGGGTGCGGGCATCGATGAAGGCGTTCCTCAGGCCCTTGAGGTCGGCGTACCGGACGAGGCGCTTTTCCATCGCCTCCTGCGTCCACTGGCTCACGGGGGTCTCCTCTGGCTGATTGCTGAGGTCAGTATTGCATACGTATGCATTCTGGCCCAGTGCTGAGTGCATTCGAATGCAAGATTTTCCTGCGAGCTGTGCGGCCTTGCATGACGGTGTGCAGCCGAAGCAGCGGACTGCGGCTACCGCGGCTCGCTTACCGCTCCGCCGCCATCTGGCTGAGCGCCAGCAGGGTGCGGCGGAGGATCGTTTCCGCGAGTGCCGGCCGGCGGCGGCTCTCGGCCGTTGCCGCGTGGAGACGGCCGGTGGCTGCGGCCAGCGCGACATCGCTCCACAGCCGCAACTGCTGTTCCAGCGCGGCGCGGCGCGAGAAATGCGGCTTGGGCCGTGCGTTGTCGAGGACATCGCGCACACTGCGCCCGCTGTCGACGTCGGCGCGCCACCGCCTGAGGCCGGCAAAATGCAGCATGGTCAGCGTCAGTATCTGCTGCGGGTTGATGGCGAGCGCCAGGGCGCGGCTCAACGCCTCGTCGAGCCGGTCGGCCCGGCCGGTGCCGGCGGCATCAGCGATGTCGTCGATGGCGAGCGCCGCGTTGTCGGCGCAAAGCAACACGATGTCGGCCTCGGTGAGTCGTTTGCTGTCGGCGGCGTAAAGCACCAGCTTTTCAAGCTCGCGACGGGTGATCTCGCGATCGTTGCCGAGCGTCTCCCGCAAGGCTGTCGCCACTTCCGGCGCCGCCGCAATGCCGGCCTGGGCGAAGGTCTCGGCGATGAGGCGCGTGAGCGTCTCGTCGCTGTCGGGGTAGCAGGGGAGGGCCCGGCCGAAGCGGCCTGCCTCGACGAGCGCCCGCAGCGGATCGCGGGGCGGCAGGTTGCCGGCCTCGACGACGACCGCCGCACCCTCCGGCGCCGCCGCCAGTTCGCTCAGGATTACCGTCAGCGCCTTGCCGGCGCTGCGCACCCGGACGACCGGCCGGCCGCCGAAGAGCGAATCGGTTTTCGCCTCGACTGCGAGGCGGCCGGGCTCGGCTTCGAGTTCGCTGCCCTCGAGCACCACGACGTCGCCGCCCTGGCCGGCAAGCGTTGCCGCGAGGCGCTGCGCGGTTTCGCGCACCAGCCCGGTGTCCGGACCATAGGCGAGGAAGACGCCTTCGCGGATATCGGGGCGCGCGAGGAAGCGGTTGACCTCGTGCGCCTTGAGCGCCGTCATTGCCCGGCGGCGGGAGCGCGGGGCGTCAGGGCCGAAAGGATGGTGAGCTCCAGCGTATCGGCCAGAGCGTGGGCCGCCTGCTCCTGGGCGGCCGTCTCGGCAGATTTGTCGCCGAGCACCTGCGAATCGGCATTGTAGGTCGCGGTCGCCTGCCGGGTGGTGACCAGCACCTGCTGCCCGTCCTTGGTGATGCGCAGCACGCCGGCCGCCGTCATCAACATGTTCTTGGCGACGTCGGTGGTCTGCGACTGCGCCAGCGCCCTCGAATAGGTGGTCACCGTGACGCTGACCTGCGGCGCGTCGGGGGTGTCGCTGACCCCGAACTTGGTGCCGAGGTCCTGGTAGACCAGCTGTTCGGCCGGATTGTTGGGCGGAGCGAAGCCAAGCGCCATGGCATGGACGGCGCTCTCGTTCTGCAACGCCTGCGTGAAGGTACAGCCCGCCAGGGCACCGGCGGTGAGCAGGGCCAGCGAGAGAAAACCAGCCCTGAGGCTCAGACTAGACAACGACATTCACGATCCTGTCGGGCACGATGATGAGCTTGCGTGGCGCCCGCCCGTCAAGCATGCGAGCAACGGGCTCAAGAGACAAGACCAATTGCTCGACATCCTGCTGTGCAGCACCCTTGGGCAGCTCGATGGTGGAACGCAACTTGCCATTGACCTGCACGGCGACGGTCACCGTGCTCTCGACCAGCAGGGCCTCGTCCACCGCCGGCCACGGGGCGTCAGCGACAAGGCCATCCTTGCCAAGCGCCACCCAGCAGGTCTCCGCCAGATGCGGCATCATCGGTGCGACGATTTGCACCAGGCGCTCGATGGCCTCGGCAAAGGCCTCGAGCTGCGACGCCGTCACCTTGTCGGCGACCGATTGCTGGAACTTGGCCAGCGCATTGGCCAGCTCGTAGATCTGGGCGACGGCGCGGTTGAAGCGCAGCCCTTCGATCTCCTCGCCGACATTGCGCACTGCCCGATGCGCCGTCTTGCGCAATTCGAGCACGCCGGCATCGCCATCGCCCTCGAGCTTCAGCCGCACCGAATCGCGCAGCTCGATGAACTCGGCGACGAGCTTCCAGATGCGCTGCAGGAAGCGGCTCGCTCCCTCGACCCCGGCCTCGGTCCATTGCACGTCGCGTTCCGGCGGCGAATCCGACAGCATGAACCAGCGCGCCGTGTCGGCACCGTAGGTCCCGACGATTTCGTCCGGATCGACGACGTTCTTCTTCGACTTGCTCATCTTTTCGATGGAGCCTATCTCGACCGCGGCGCCGGTCTGCAGATGCTTGGCAGAGCGTTCGCCCCCCGCCGTCTCGATCGTGACGTCGCTTGGCGCGAGCCACTCTCCGGCGACAGATTTATAGGTCTCGTGCGTCACCATGCCCTGGGTGAACAGGCCCTTGAAGGGCTCGTCCATCCCGAGGTGCCCGGTCTTCCGCATCGCGCGGGTGAAGAAGCGCGAATAGAGCAGGTGCAGGATCGCGTGCTCGACGCCGCCGATATACTGGTCGACCGGCAGCCAGTTGTTGGCGACGGCCGGGACCGTGGGATCGGCAGCATTGGGGGTGGTGAAGCGGGCAAAGTACCAGGACGAGTCGACGAAGGTGTCCATGGTGTCGGTTTCGCGCAGCGCCGGCTTGCCGCATTGCGGACAAGCGACATGCTTCCAGCTCGGATGGTGGTCGAGCGCGTTGCCCGGCTTGCTGACGTCGATGTCGTCGGGCAGCGTGACCGGCAGGTCCGCCACCGGCACCGGCAGCGTGCCGCAATCCTCGCAGTGGATCACGGGGATCGGGCACCCCCAGTAGCGCTGGCGGGAAATGCCCCAGTCGCGCAGGCGGTAGTTGACCTCGACCTTGCCTTGCGGTCGTCCGTCCACGAGGCGGGCCCCGAAGTGTGCTGCGATCTGCTTCTTGCCGGCCTCGATGGCGAGGCCGTCGAGGAACTGCGAGTGATAGAGGTGCCCCGGCCCGACATAGGCCTCGGTGCCTACCTCGAAGGTCAGCGGATCGGCGCCGTCGGGCAGCACCACCGGAATGACGGGCAGCTTATATTTGCGGGCGAAATCGAGGTCGCGCTGATCGTGAGCCGGGCAGCCGAAGATGGCGCCCGTGCCGTATTCCATCAACACGAAATTGGCGACATAGACGGGCAGCACCTGTCCGTCGAGGACGGGATGCTGCACGTGAATGCCGGTGAACCGCCCCTGCTTTTCGGCCTTTTCCAGCGTCTCGGTGGCCGTCCCCTGCCGGTGGCACTCGGCAATGAACTCGGCCAGCGCGGCGTCGCCCGCGGCAAGCTTGGTCGCCAGCGGATGATCGGGCGACAGCGCCAGGAACGACGCGCCGAAAATTGTGTCGGGACGCGTGGTAAAGACTTCGACCGACCTGTCGTCGACGACATTGTTGGGCGCGATCTCGAACAGCAGCCTCAGCCCCTCGGACTTGCCGATCCAGTTGCGCTGCATGGTGCGCACCTTGTCCGGCCACTGATCGAGACCATCGAGCGCCGACAGCAGGTCGTCCGAATAGTCGGAGATCTTGAGGAACCACTGGGTCAGTTCGCGCTGCTCGACCACGGCGCCCGAGCGCCAGGCACGGCCGTCGATCACCTGCTCGTTGGCGAGCACGGTCATGTCGACGGGGTCCCAGTTCACCTTCGACTTCTTGCGCGTTACCAGGCCCGCGGCGAGGAAATCGAGGAACAGCTTCTGCTGCTGGTGGTAATAGCCGACATCGCAGGTGGCGAACTCGCGCGTCCAGTCGAAACTCAGGCCGATACTCTTCAACTGCTTGCGCATGTTGGCGATATTGGCATAGGTCCAGTCGCGCGCCGGCACCTTGTTCTGGATCGCGGCGTTCTCGGCAGGCAGGCCGAAGGCGTCCCACCCCATCGGATGCAGCACGTTCTTGCCGCGCGTCCGCATATAGCGCGCCAGCACGTCGCCCATGGTATAATTGCGGACGTGGCCCATATGGATGCGTCCCGACGGGTACGGGAACATCTCGAGCACGTAATAGGGATCCCGGATGTCGCCGTCGCGGACGACAAATGACTGGCGGTCTTCCCAGACCTTCTGCCAGTGCGGTTCCTGCTCGCGCGAGTTGTAGCGTTCCACGGTCACGGGGCGTCGTCCTTGCGCAATAGATTGCGTTCTAGGGGGAATTTGGGTACCGGACCATCACCAGAAAAGCCCTGACGGGTCAACAGTAACGAGGCACCATGGGTGAGGAGGCGGCCCGGGCGGCAGAGCGGCTCGACATCATCCGGGCCAGCATCGAACGGGCCCGGCGACGTTTCGGCCCGCCCCCCGAGACGGTCAAGCTCGTAGCCGTGTCCAAGACCTTCTCGGCCGATGCGATCGAGCCGTTCCTCGAGGCCGGCCAGCGCGTCTTTGGCGAAAACCGGGTGCAGGAGAGCAAGGCGAAATGGCCGGCGCTGCGCGAGCGCTACGCCGACGTCGAACTGCATTTGATCGGGCCGCTGCAAACCAACAAGGTCAAGGAGGCGGTGGCGCTGTTCGACGTGATCCAGACCGTCGATCGCGAGAAGCTGGCCGCCGCGCTGTCGCAGGAAATGGTCCGGGCGGGACGCCGGCTGCCCTGTTTCGTCGAAGTCAACATCGGCGGCGAGGCGCAGAAGGCCGGTATCGCGCCGGATGAAGCAGTAGCGTTCGCCTCGTATTGCCGTCACGTCCACGGCCTCGACATGGTCGGCCTGATGTGTATTCCGCCGGATGGCCGGCCGCCTGGCCCCTATTTTGCGCATCTTGCGGCCCTTGCAGCCGAGGCCGGCCTTCCCCAAATCTCGATGGGTATGAGCAGCGATTATCAGGTCGCGATCGAGATGGGCGCCACCATGGTCCGTATCGGCTCCGCTCTGTTCGGGCATCGGCCCTGATTTTTTTCCGCATCGCACCGGAGAACGTTGAAACTTTCCTGCCTCTGCATTCGTTCCTCCCAACACGGTTTAGTGATTGGCCGCTAGCAAAGGGCCGATTTAACTCAACAACGGCAACGCTCGAGGCGATTTTCGGAATGAATAAACGACGCCTGTTTCTCGTCGAGGATGATCAGGATCTGCGCAAAGCGCTGGTCGACCAGCTTGCCCATTACCGGGAATTCGACATCGTCGAGGCGTCGACGGGCGCCGAGGCCCTCGACAAGGTCCGCGGCGGCCATTTCGATCTGATGCTGCTCGACGTCGGGCTGCCCGACATGGATGGCCGCGAGGCGGTCAAGATCCTGCGGCGCGAGGGCTTCAAGAGCCCCATCATAATGCTGACCGGGCATGACAGCGATGCGGATCAGATCCTGGGTCTCGAATCCGGTGCCAACGACTACGTCACCAAACCGTTCCGCTTTTCGGTGCTGCTGGCCCGCATCCGCGCCGCGCTGCGCCAGCACGACCAGAGCGAGGACGTGGTCTTCACCATCGGCCAGTACAGCTTCCAGCCGGCGGCGAAACTGCTCGAAGGTCCCGAAGGCGGCAAAGTGCGGCTGACCGATAAGGAAACCTCGATCCTCAAGTACCTCTATCGCCAGGGACCGAAAACGATCACGCGCGACGTGCTGCTCAAGGAGGTGTGGGGCTACAACAACCGCGTCACAACCCACACGCTCGAGACGCATATCTATCGCTTGCGGCAGAAAATAGAACGGGACCCGTCCAATGCGCGGTTGCTCGTCACCGAGGAAGGCGGGTATCGTCTCGTCCCATAAGGTGCGGGCGTCGGCTACAAGAGCAAATCTGTTGGCCAGCCGATGGTAGCCTTGTCGGGGACAGGGGCGGTATGCAGATCGACGACGCGGCGGGCATTCTGGCCGCTGCAGACTTCTTTGATGTCTGCACCGACGAGGAACGCCGGATGCTGGCATTCGCCAGCGAGCGCAAGCGATACGCGGCAGGCAGCGTAATTCTTGGTTCCGGCGATGTGCCGGAAGGCGCTCAGGTGCTGATTTCGGGCTCGATCTCCATCACGCCGGATGGGGCGGGCGAGCCCAATCCGCTGGTCGTGTCGCAGCCGGGCACCGTCGTCAGCCTCGTTTCGCTGGTGGTGGAAAAGCCTCGCCACGTAACCGTGCGCGCCATCAGCATCGTCGAAACCCTGCTGGTGCCGCGCTCGTCCTTCGTCAAGCTCGCCGGCCAGTCGCCCCAGCTGGCCGCTCGTTCGGCCCGGCGCATCCGGCAGGACCTGCTGGCCTTCGTTTCCGCCGTTGCGCCGATGAGGGCCAAGTTCTCCAAGGAGTGATGGCGCCCCGGTCCCGGCTGAACGACTCAGTCGAGGCGCACCAGCACCGGGACGTGGTCCGAGGGTTTTGCGCTCCAGCCCCGGGCCGGGCGCACGATTTCGGCGCCGCTGCAGCGAGCCGCGAGGTCGGCTGTCGCCCAGATGTGGTCCAGGCGCCTGCCGCGGTTGGAGGCTTCCCAGTCCTGAGCCCGATAGCTCCACCACGAATAGAGCTTTTCGTCGTAGGGAAAGTGCTTGCGGACGAGATCGACCCAGCCACTGCCGCCGTCGCGAATGGCATCAAGGGTTGTCGTCTCGATCGGGGTGTGGCTGACGACGTCGAGCAGTTGCTTATGGCTCCAGACGTCGTTCTCGTGCGGCGCGATGTTGAAGTCGCCGGCGATGATCTGCCCCGAGCCGAACTGCGGTTCCTCGAACCAGGTCTTGAGTTCGGCGAGAAAACCGAGCTTGTGCTTGAACTTGGGGTTGAGTTCGGGGTCCGGCAGGTCCCCGCCGGCCGGGATATAGAAGCTGTGCGCCGTGATCGGGCCGCTGCCGATGTCGAGCCGTGCGGAGACATGGCGTGAATCGTCGACGTCGAAGAAGCTGCGCCGCGTCACATCGGCGAGCGGCAGCCGAGAGACGATGGCGACGCCGTGATAGCCCTTCTGCCCGTGCACAGCGTGATGCGGATAGCCGGCCTCGGTCAGCGCTGCGGCGGGAAACTGGTCATTGGTGCACTTGATCTCCTGCAGCATCAGCACGTCAGGCCGGTAGCGCTCGAGGAAATCGAGCACCAGGCCGAGCCGCAGGCGGACGGAATTGATGTTCCAGGTCGCGAAGGTCGCGGGCACGCTCAAGGGCACTTTTCGTTTGCAGGGCAGGCTCTTATGGCCGACCTGCAAGAGCTGCGCAATATCCCGTCGAACTCGGCCTCAGGCCGGCGCCTTCGACTTCCAGGTGGGGTCGATGTAGAAATACGACTTCGGGATGTCGACGTTCTTTTCGATGTCGTAGAGGGAAAAGGTCAGCTCCTGCCCGCTCGGCTCGGTCAGCACCCACTGGGCGAGGTCCTTGCTGGTCTTGTCGAAGATCAGCGCCACCTGCACGGTACCTTCCGGCGTGTCATCGGAGAGCGTGATCGTGGCGTAGGTATCGGACTGCACCACGTCGATGATGTTGGCCGACAGGAGGTCGATCTTGTCGGTCAGGAACTGGCGCAGCGGCACCTTGTCCTGCGGGTAGGCGTATTGCGTCTGCTCGCGCCGGTCGATGACGTAGAAGCCGCGGCCGACCGAGATGATTTCCTCGTGGCTCGGCGGATTGTAGCGGAAACGGATCTTGTCCGGCCGCTGCAGATAGAACGTGCCTTCGATCTTGGCGCCGGTGGTGTCGATCTGGATGAAGCGTCCGGCCATGGTGCGGATGGCGGAATTGTAGCTGCTGATATCGCCGATGAGCTGCTTTTCGTCATCGGTCAGCGGTCGGGCGACCGCCCAGGCAGGCAGCGCCGAACTCAGGGCTAGACCCAGGCCGAGCAGCAGAACATTGCGACGAATCATGGAAAAGCCATCCGTTGGCAGGCCGACATCGACCCTAACCTATCGGGAAATTGCGGCAAGAGGTGGAAGGTTCCGCCGAACCCGGCCGGCGGCAATCCGCACGGCGGTCGGCCGTGTTCCCCTGCGGCGCTACCCCTGATCCGGGGCCGCTGCGCCAGCTTCTCACGCGAAAGCGAGAGCCCGGGCGAGAACGTCGCTAGGGGTTCAGGCCGGGCGGCACGGGGGGCGCCTGGTAGAGCACGGTGATCTCAACCCGGTCATTGGCCGCCATGTAGGGGTCGTTGGGGAAAAGCGGGTCGGCGGTTGCCCGGCCGGCGACCGAGGAGATGTGGTCGTCTGACAGGCCCGACTCGTTGAGGATGCCGCGGATGGCGTTGGCGCGGTCGCTCGAGAGGTCCCAGGCGCCGTAGTTGGGGTTGGCGTAGGTGACGCCGGCCGCCGTGTAGCCGGAAATGGTGATCTGGTTGGGCAGCTTCTGCAGGATCGGGGCGATGGCCGCCACCGCCTTGCGGGTCGCCTCGAAGGGGTATTTCGAGCCCTCGGGGAACATCGGCCGGCCTTCCTGGTCCTGGATCTTGATATCGAGGCCCTGCTTGTTCTCCTCGAGGATCAGGTTGTCCTTCATATCGGTAACGTCGGGTAGCGCCTGCCAAGCCTGCCGGATGCTGGCTGCGGCGCCCTGGAAATCCTGGTTGTAGGGCGACTTGAGGTCGATCTGCGACGACGAGGTGCCGATTTCGCTGCCGTTCTGGTCGACCTGGCCGCCGCGGATGGCGACCATGGGCCCCTGCTTGCGCTCGCTCGCCGGCGCGGTGAACTGCTTGGCGTCGGTCGCCGAGCCCGACATCTTGGCGCTCATGTCGTCATAGGCCGTGCCGCCGAGCACGCCACCAGAGCCATTGTTGGTCTCGCTGACGTTGGGCGGCGCGAAATAGTCGGCGATGCCCTTCTTCTGCTCCGGTGTCGTCATGCTGATCAGCCAGAGCAGCAGGAAGAACGCCATCATGGCCGTCACGAAGTCGGCGTAGGCGATCTTCCAGGCGCCGCCATGGTGGGCGTGCCCGGCCTTCTTGATCTTCTTGATGATGAACGGCTGGTCGGCGTCGGCCATGGTGTCCTCGCCGCCTTAGGTCGCGGCCGGCAGGTTGGCCGTGGCTTCATCGATCTCGATGAAGGTCGGCCGCACTTCGGACATCAGCGTCTTGCGGGCGAATTCGATCGCCATCACGGGCGGATGGCCGGACATGTGAGCCAGCAGGCCCACCTTGATCGACAGCAGATACTTGTCCTCGGCCTCATAGATGTTGCGCAGCGCCTGGGCGATGGGACCGAAGAAACCGTAGGCGCAGAACACGCCGAGGAACGTGCCCACCAGCGCGCCGCCGATCATCTCGCCGAGCACTTCGGGCGGCTGGCTGATGGCGCCCATGGTGTGGATCACACCCAGCACGGCCGCCACGATGCCGAGCGCGGGGGTGCCGTCGGCAAGCGCCTGCACGGCGGTGATCATGCGCTCGCTTTCCTGGTGGTGCGTCTCGAGTTCCTCGTCGATCAGCGCTTCCATCTCGTGCACCACGTTGGTGCCCAGCGTCACCATGCGCAGGTAGTCGCACATGAACTCCACCGCGTGGTGGTTCTTGGCGAAGGTGGGGAACTTCTGGAAGATCGACGAATTTTCCGGATCTTCGATATGCGCTTCGAGCGCCAGGACGCCTTTGGATTGAATCAGCTTGAACAGCGTGAATTGCAGACCCAGCAGTTCGACATAGGCCGACTTGTTGTACTTGGGGCCGCGCAGCACCGTGCCGAAGACCTTCAGCGACTGCTTCAATACCGGGCCGGTATTACCGATGACGAAGGCGCCCATTGCCGCGCCCAGGATGATGAGCGCCTCGAACGGCTGCACCAGCACCATGACGTTGCCGCCTTCGGCGACGTAGCCGCCCAGCACACACCCGAACAGAACGACAATTCCGATGATCAGCCGCATACGCCCACACCCACCATACTACTCGCCCGAAGAACCGGTGGTTCTGGCGGTCTCATCGATCGCTTCGCCGTGCAGCGGATGCCGAAAACGCTTTCGCGCCGCTGTTCGTCCTGCCGCCGCGCCTCCAGCGCGCTGAGCAGGGCTTGCAGTCCGGCTGAGGGAAGCCGAACGCCGTTGCTTGCAGGTCTCGTCCACACGTGGCGTGTCCAGTGACCTTGTTTCGAGCGCAGTCGAATTTGGCTCTTTGGCAAGGGTGGCCCCGAAGAGTAAAATTTCGGTTCACCAACGGTATCGAGGGCCGCTGCAAATCGGCGATTTCCGCAACGACGAGCGGTGCTTGACGATGCAGGAACTACGGCCCGGTCGAGCGCTTGCGGCCGCCGCCCGGCAGCTCTTCGTCACGGATGGGCCACGGCTTTGTGGTAGCCCACATGCCCTGGTGGCCGGGGATGCGGCGCAATTGGAGGCAAGGGGATGTCCGGTCGGTTCCAGCTGCGGGTCTGCTACGTCGGTCGCGGTGACAACGAAATGCAGTACCTGCCGCCGCAGCGCATCGAGGCGCTCGATGCCGCCGAGGCGTTTCGCACCGCGGGAGCGCTGGCCGATTTCGCCATCGGCGAACTGGCGCTGAAGGTTTTGGTGCTGCTCGAGGAAGTCGGCTCGGACGACATTCTGGGCGAGGTCGTCAGGCCGCTGGGCTAGCGAACCGAGAAGCGAGACGATGGCCACAAGCCGGGCCGCAAACGATTGTGGCTCCGGACGACAATCGTCCGAAGCCACAATGACTGGTCCGGCGCCAGCCTTGCGCCGGGCAGGAAATCAGGCGACGCGCGGCGTAGTCTTGCGGCGCGGCTTGGTGACTGCTTCCACCTCGACCGGCTTGCGCCCCAGGCCGAAACCCTTGGCCAGTTCGGACCGCTTGGCCGAATAATTGGCCGCGATCATCGGATAGCTCTCGGGCAGCGACCACTTCTGCCGATACTGTTCCGGCGTCATGTGGTGGGCGGTATCGAGGTGACGCTTGATAGAGCGGAACTTCTTGCCGTCCTCGAGGCAGGTGATGTGATCGGGCGTAACTGACTTGCGGACCGAAACCGCGGGCACCAGCTCGGCCGGCTCACTCACCTCCACCGTGCCGCCCAGATCGCGCAGCGCCTGGTAGACACTGGCGATCACCTTGGGAAGATCGGTCGGGTTGAGGGTATTGTGCCCTACATACGCTGCGACGACTTCCGCGGTGGCGGCCAACAAAATCTCACTGTCTTCGTGTGCCCTATCTTCCAAAGATATCCCCTATGTGGTTTCGTGGTTATGCCCATGCCGCCGCTAGGTATTAACGCGTATTCTGCTTGTTGATCAATCCGGCAGAGCTTGCGATCGTGCGACAGTTTCGCTCGCCGACGAAACACCGGCCGTTCTAGCGCGGTTCTTGGGAAGCAGACCTGACCTTCCGGATCACAGCTTCGTTGCCGAAATTGCGACACAAGCAGAAATCTGCTTGATTGCTGTGCGTTTCCCGCCATCTGCCGCTATAGCGCATTGCTATGGCGTGATTGGTGGGACGATATAATCCGATCCGGCTAGCGTCGAATGATTGAGCAAGTGATCGACGTGACACAGAAGAATTCTGTCAGCATACGTCTGTTCGGTCGGCCCCATATCGAGGTCGACGGCGTCGTGCGCGAGCGCCTGCCCGAAAAGGCCTATCTGCTGCTGGCGCTCCTGTTGCTCGAATTCCAGGGGCGGGCCTCGCGGCTGCAGCTCGAGGCGCTGTTGTGGGGTGCCAATGGCGATCGCGCCGCGGCAAGCCTGCGCGGCCTGCTCGCGGAAATGCGCCGCTGGCAGCGCGCCAACGGCGCGCAGTTGTTCGAAGCCGACCGGCTGGACGTGAGCCTCGCGCCGGGGCTCGACAGCGACGTCCGCTGGGTGCGCGAGGCGGCCCCAATCGACAATGCCCGGCAGCTCGACGAAGCGCTCGGCATGTGCGCCGCGCCACTTCTCTCCGACATCACCGCCGAGATCGGCACTTCGCTGTCGGCCCTGCTGCTGCAGCATCGCAATGTGCTGCAGGAACGCTTTCTCGCCCTGATGCTGCCGGCTGCCGAACGCATCGGCGGCGAACAGGGCGAGCGCCTGCTGCGCTTGCTGCACCGCGGCGCGCCCGACGACGAGAGTATCGCGCGGGCGCTGCTGCTGCACCTCCACCGCGAAAAGGGCCCGCTCGCGGTCGAGGAGGAGTTCGGCGCGCTGCGGGCGCGGCTCGACGCCGACTTCGGCGTCGCTCCGAGCCAGGAAACGCTCAGTCTCGTCGCGCACCTGCTGCCTCGCGCCGCCGCCGCGCCTGTTGCAGGGGCGGTCAGTCCCGGTACTCCCGGGTCAATCCTCCAGGGCCCCGACAGCGGCATTCCACGTGTTGCGCTGCTGCCGCCGCTCATTCCGCTGGGGGCGCCGCCGCGTACCGCTGCGCTGGCCCAGGCGCTGATCGACGATGTGGTGCTGCAGCTTTGCCGGGAGCGTAGCTTCGCCCTCTTTGCCCCCTATACCGCCCGCCAGCTCGACGGCGCCAACCCCATCGCCGCGGTGGCGCCGCTCGCCGCGACCTTTGTCGGCTCAACCCGGCTGCTGCCGGCGCCGGGCGGCGGCTATCGGCTCACCGTCCTCCTCACCCACGCCCCCAGCCAGCAAATCCTGTTTGCCGAGCAGTTCCCGTTCGAGGAGAGCCGGCTCGACGAACAGTCCTGCGAAGTGGCGATGGTGATCAGCCGGCAGCTCGCCTCGGCCATCGCGACGGTCGAAATGGGGGGGTACCGCACCACTGGCGCGGCCTCGGCCTATGTGCACACTTTGCTCGGCATGCGGCACCTCAAGCCCTTCGACCTCAAGGCGCTGCGGCGGGCGCGCAACCATTTCGCCCGCGCCCTCAACCTGTCGCCCAACTACGTGCCGGCGATGACCGGGCTGGCCCGCACGCTGACCAAGGAGCGGCTGGCGCTGCGCCGCAACGAGCCCGACCTCGTGATGCGCGCCGCCGCGATCGCCGAGCGCGCTTCCGGTATCGATCCGTCCAGTGCCGAAGCGTGGCGCGAACAGGCGCAGGCGCACCTCTATCTGAACGAACTCGACGCCAGCCTCGACTTTATCGACATGGCGGCCGATCGAGCCGCCCACCACGCCGACATCCTGGCCGAAAAGGCCGATATTTTGACCCACGCCTCCCGTTCGGCCGAGGCGAAGGTCGCGATCGATGCGGCGTTGCGCCTCAATCCGCTGTCGCCCGAATGGTACTGGTGGATCAAGGGCACGGCCGAGTTCTTCCTCGGACGCTATGGTGAAGCACTGGAAAGCCTGATGGTGATCAAGGCGATTCCCGGAGCGAGCCGGTTGACCGCTGCCGCGGCAGCGATGGCCGGCAACGATGCGGTCGCCGCGCGCTATCGGCGCCGCTGGCTTGAGCTCTATCCGGACTCGCGCGTCGCCGACATTCCCAAATTCATGCCGCACGCCGACCGGCGCGACGTCCAGCACTTCATGGACGGCGTGCGGCGTGCGGGTTTCCCCTGATCGAAAGCACGGGTTTCCCCCAAAAGACCCCTGCCGTATCCCCCGATAAGCTTGCCTGGTTCTTAGCGGCCAAGGAGGCTCAAATGGCGGATCTGAGGATTACCCGTGACAAGACCGGCGGCGTCGTGATCGTCGACGTGGCGACCGGTCGTTCCGAGCGCATCGAGACGGACAAGGTCGATCGTCCGGTCGACGCGGTCATTGTGGACAAGGAGCGGCTGCCGGGCCACTTCTGGGGTCGCCTGGAAGCGTGAATGCTGCCGGGTGACGGCCTCGGCAGCAGCAGTGCAGCCGGCGCCTATCACGACCGAGCACGGGCGCCGCGGGAAACCGTGGCGCTCATGCGTCCGTGGTTTGCCGAGCTCGGCATTACCCGGGTCGCGCGGCAGACCGGGCTCGATCGGCTCGGCATCCCCTGCTATGCGGCGATTCGGCCCAATTCCTGCTCCATCGCTACCAATCAGGGCAAAGGCGTAGACGACGAGGCAGCGTGCGCCTCCGCTGTGATGGAGGCGGTGGAATATGCCGTCGCCGAGCGCCCCCATGCCGCTAGCGTCGTAGGATCGGTGGCCGACTGGCGTGATGCCGGCCGGGCGACATGGAACCCGCGCAAGTTCCTGCCGATCGGGGAAACGGTAGACGAACGGGCGGCGCTGCACTGGCTCGCTGGACGCCGGCTGGGCCAACTGGCCGAGGAAGTGTTGGTGCCGTTCGATGCCGCGGCGATGACGTCGGCAAGGCGCGACCTGCCCTCGATCTGCCAGAGCACCAACGGGCTCGCCGCCGGCAACGATGCCGACGAGGCCGATTTTCACGCTGTCTGCGAACTGGTCGAGCGCGATGCGGCAACGCTTTGGTCGCTGCGAACGGCCGAGGAACGCCGTGGGCGGTGCGTGTCGCCCGAAAGCTTCGGCGATCCGCTGATCAGCGAGCTTTGCGAGCGTTTCGCCCGCGCCGATCTGGCGCTGCGGCTGTTCGACCAGACCACCGATCTCGGCGTTCCCACGATCCTGGCGGTCAGCGGCCCGCGCAGCGTCGGCTTTTCGCGCCATTTCGACGTCGCCACCGGCGCCGGCACCCATCCCCATCCGGCCCGCGCCGCACTGCGCGCCATCACCGAGGCAGCGCAGACGCGGATCACCAGCATCGCGGCCGCACGGGACGATGTGCGGCCCGATCTCTACCGGATGGACGGGGCAGAGGAAGCCTTCGAGCTACTGGCGCTCACCGGGCGGCAGGCGAGCCTCACGCCGGCCCGCCCCGTCGCGTCGGGCGCCGGGGAACTGCTCGCCGACCTGCTCGGGGCGCTGGCAGATGCCGGCATTTCCGACCTCGTCAGCGTGCCGCTCGGTGGCGCGCGCTACGGCATTGCGGTGACGCACGTGGTTTCCGCGCAGCTCGAGGACCGTGGCCCCAATGCCAATTGGCGGCCCGGCCGCCGGGCGCTCGACCAGCTGGCGATGGCCGCATGAAGGTGGTGTTCGCCGGCCCGAGCGTTTTCGGGGCGACCATCGACTGGGGCGGGATCGAGCGGCGCCCGCCTGCGGCCCAGGGCGATCTCTTCGCAGCCGTCGCGGAGGGGGCCGATGCGATCGGGCTGATCGATGGTCTGTTCGCCGCCACGGCTGCCGTCTGGCACAAGGAAATCCTCTTCGCCCTGCAGCAGGGGGTGCGGGTGGTGGGCGGCGCCTCGATGGGTGCGCTGCGGGCCGCCGAGTGCCGGCTGTTCGGCATGGAGCCGGTGGGCGTCATCGCGCTTGCTTATGCCGAAGGCAGCATCGATGACGACAGCCTCGTGGCGGTAACGCATGGACCCGCCGAGTTGGACTACGTGCCGCTCACCGTCGCGCTGGTCGACATGCTCGCGACGTTCGACCGGATGGCTGCCGGCGCTATCCTCGACAGCGATTGTCTAGATCGACTGTGTGAAACTGCCCGCGCGACCTATTTCGAGGAGCGGACGCTCGATGAAGTCGTGCGGCGGAGTGGGCTCGGCGGACGAGGCATCGAGGTCGCGTACCGCCAGGCCGCCGTGAGCCAGAAACAGCAGGATGCCCTTGCCGTGATCGAGCGCGTTCGCGCGCTCCCATCCGGGCGGACGCTGCCGCCGGCCTGGCGCATGGAGACGCCCCCCGCCTGGCGGGCGTTTGCGGCCGGAGCGCGGGGTCCCGCGAGGTCGGCCTAAGCATCTCTCCCGCGGGTGACCTAAGGGCCTCCCCGGAGGTCGCTCACGGAGCTCTCACGATCGATCTGGTTTGATGCCTTCGTCTTTGGAGGCGAACATGGACGAATATACTGGCCTTAATCCTGATACTGAAGCTGAGCGGTCGCAAAACGGACCGGTGATCACGGATATGGCGGGTCTGGGACCCGACCTTGTCGAACTCGAGCGGCTGCTGCAAATCGTGCCGCTCACCCCGCTGGAGCACGATTTTGCGGGCTCGGTGGTGACGTTGACCCGCGAACTCGCCGCCAAGGCGGCGCGGAGCGGCGGCGAAGTGGTGCACGCGCTGCCCAACCTCTGGGACCTGACCGAGCGCGAAAAGGAAGTGCTCGAACTGATCGTCGAGGGCCGTACCAACCGCGACGCGGCGCGGGAACTGCGGATCAGCCCGCGCACCATCGAAGTGCATCGCGCCAGTCTCAGGTCGAAAATGCAGGCCGAGACCACGGCGGCGATGGTCACCAAGGTGTTCATGGCCGAGCGGGCGCAGCCGAATGCGGCGTCGGCGCGGCTGCTGGCGGCGCTCGGCGCCATGCTCAGGGCCCGGTTGATCGATTCGATCGAACGGAGCGGCGTTCCGGGCCGCCCGGGGAAAGCCGGCCGCGGCAGGGTGGCCAACGGTACACGCGCCGTCAGCCGGAAGGCCCCCGTCGCGGCGCTGCCGGAAGTTCCGGGCCGCTGAAACCTGCCGTTCAGGCGGGCTCGACGGCGATTCGATAGCGGGTGCGGAAGGTCTCCCCGGCGGCGAAATGACGCGCCGTCGGGATACCCCGCGTCGAGATCGGATTGATGCTGGTCGAGATCTGCGGCCCGAGGTCGAGCGCGGCGCACACGGGCTCGACCCCCAGCGCCAGATGCCGACCCGACCATGGCGGCTCCTGCCGGCCGAAATTGCTGAACCAGAACATCAGGCTCGGAAAGTGGTCGCGGTTCCAGCTGAGTCGGGCCCGGTAGCCTTCAGCGGTGTTGTGCAGCGCCACCTCGCCGGGGGCGTCGAGCAGTTGCAGTACCTCTTCGGTGTGGCGCGCTAGGGGCACGCGGCTCGGATCGAGCAGCGTGCCGTCGCGGAGCGGCACGACGTGCCAGTCGGCCGTGTATCGATCGGGGGCGAAGATCGATACGGGGTCGGGCCCGCGGGGAAACGTTACGGCCCCGACCTCGCCCGCCACTTCGAGCTGCATCGCGCCCGTCAGGTGCGGCAGCCGAAACACCGGATGAAGCCCGATCGGCAGGTCGCAGTCGCGCCGCGCGGTGATCTCGAGCTCGATATCGATGGCGGCTGCCTCCGGGTCGGGCGTGATGCGCCGGCGGAGCCCGGCGATGGGATGCGCGTCGGGATAGGCGATGCCGAGCTGCAGCGCGGTCTCGTTCGCCGGCTCGATGGTCCAGAGGTTGTTGGAACTGAAGCCGTGCTGGTTCGAATCTATCGTCGGCACGGCGCTCGAGACGGGCCATTCCCCCATCGCGGCCCGATCGCCGTCGCGGCCGAACGGCACGCACGGCCACTCGCCGCGCAGGCGCTGCAGGATGCCCGGCAGCCCCGGCTGTTCTTCATCCGCCCAGGGCGCGATCTGCAGCGGCGACACCTGCCGGCCATCGGGCAGCACGAACGTGGTCGGCCCCAGCATGCCGCCCAGCGCCTCGACCGAGACGACGCCATGGCGCCACGCCAAAGCCGCCGATTGTCGTTGTGTGGTCATGACTTACCGGTCCCCATCCGCTTTTTCGCCAGCCGCTTGGCGGCCCGCGCCTGCAGTCGCTGCTGCAGCCGTTCCTCGCTCGCGGGCGATCCGTCGTGGAAGGTGTCGAACCACTTGTCGATCGGGATCACCCCGTCCGAATAGTTGCACTCGAAATGCTTGTGGTGAAGGTAGTGATCGTAGCAAAAGGTGTCGAAGGCACTGTTTTCGCTCATCATTACCTTGTCGAACCCCACATGCCCAGGCGCCGGCGCGAGGCCTGCGTGGACGAGGGTATAGAGCGCGTGCACCGGGTGCGACGGGACGATCCAGTGCACCAGCACGACGGAGAAGTAGAGCAGATGCTCGACCGGGTGCATGGCGAGGCCGGACCAGGGGCCAGGATTGACGTTCTTGTGGTGCAGTTTGTGCACCGTGCGGTAGAGCGGCGGCCAGTGGATCAGCCGGTGTACCAGGTAGAAATGCGCCTCGCGGAAAAGTGGCACGAGGAAGAACATCGCCACGAACCAGACCGGGTTCCGCGCGAATTCGACGAACGGGATCAGGTGGTTGGCGAAGAGCCAGAGCGTTACGGCTTCCCAGGCGGTCCAGATCGGCACGGCACTGCAGAAGGTCCAGAACACATTGTCGAGCGTCTGGTTGTGGAACAGGAAGGTCGGGCTGTCGGCCGACGGCCATTTGGCGTTGTACTTGAACTGCGTTCCCTGCGCCCGCTGCCGGTAGAGCCTGAGGTGGAAGGCGCCGAAATAGACCAGCACCAAGGCAGCGTTGCGGACCAGGATGAAGGCGATCCAGCCTGGCGCGAAGACCTTCGTCACCTCCAGCGACGGCGTGGCGTAGAGATAGACCAGCCCGCCGATCGCCGCATAGAGCAGGTTCCACGGCCAGATGTAGCCCGGAAAGCCGAAAAACCAGCGCAGGAAGCGAAGTGGCGCGGGCGGCCAGATGAAAACCGGCGGATAGGTGATCGGCTTGTCGGGCCGCCAGTCGCCGCGCCGGTCGCGGGTGCCGAATGCGCTGTCGTCCATGCCCGTCCCCTCCCCAGGTAGTGACCCCGTCCTCACCTAGTCCAGCTGTGCGGCGAAGCGTACGAGGATGGTGCGGATTTCGAGCGGCGCAAGTTCGATGGTCAGGCGGTTGCCATCGACGGGCAAGGCCGCCAGCGGATGTTCGAGCGGGTCTGCCGTCATGGCGGCCCGCGGCGCCATCGTGAAGGTGACTTCGCCGCGCGTCGCCCCGGCCGACAGGTTCTGCACCCGCAGGGCAACCCAGCCCGCGTCCTCGCCCGGCTTTGCCGTGACCAGCAGCGGCGCGTTGGGGGCGACGCCGAAGAAGCTGTCGCTGGTCTTGCCGGTGGGGGCGATGTCGCGCAGCACGACCGGGGGCACCGCCGATTCAGCGGCGAAGCGTGCTGCGGCGGCCGGATCGACCGGGCCGGTATGCGTCGTCAGCCGGTAGCGCAGCGGAATGCGGCCGCTCTGGCTCGACTTGAAGTTCACCAGCCAGTGGTTGTTGAGGGCCCAGGACATGATGGTCGGACCTTCCGGCTCAAGCGTTCGGTGCCACTTGCCGGTGGTGATGCCGCCCAGGTGCACCAGTGGCGCATCGAGCGGCACCAGGGTCACGCCGCGGGTCTTGTCGCTGACGTCGACCCAGCGTCCGACCGGGTACCAGTCCTTGGCGGCGCCATCGAGCTGGTCGGCGTTGGGCGTCGCGGGAATGCCATTGAGGTCGAGCTTGAAATCGTGGCCGTCGAGGTTGAACGGAAAGGCGACGAACACCGCCTCGGCGGCCGGGTGGTCGAGCTTGTCGAGCGACCAGTCGATGCTCAGGCTCTTGCTGTCGGCATCGAGCGCGTAGGTCACGGTCGCCGACGAAACGCCCGGGGCATCGATGGCGACGACGATGGTCGCCCGGCCTTGGTAGATCGCCGCGGGTGTGATCGTCACCCGACACGCCGTCTCCCGCCGCCACGGCGTGTCGGTGTGCCCGGTATAAAACTCGGGCTTGTCGAAGCTGATGTCGGCGATCGCCAGCCGGTCCTGGGGCGAATCGACCGTCTCGTAGACATACTGTCCCGGCTGCCAGCCCTGATAGCGGCCGGCGAAGTCGTGATTCTGCGCCTTGTCGAAAAAGGCGCTCAGCCCTCCGGTCTGGGGGTCGACCGTCACCCGATAGTGCCGGTTCTCGATGGTGTTGCCGCTGGCCTTGAGGTCGTCCGCAGGGACGCCAGCCTTGAGGTCGAGGAAAGCGTAGCCCATCGGCGGAACAACGCCGGTAACCCGTCGGATGGCGGGATAGGGCCGCGGCCCGCCCCAGGTGCTGCGGCGGTTGAAGAAGGTGTCGAGGATGCCGACCGGCGCCGCGCCACCGCGCGGTTCGGGCTCTTCGACGATCACCTTGCGCGCCCAGGGCAGCGTGTTGATGACCAGCAGGTCATCGATACCCGACGCCTTGAAGGCCTCCGCCGGATCGAGATTGCCAAGGTTGAAGACGCCCTCCGGTCCCTTCCTGCCGAGTGGCGCCCCCAGCGCGTTGGCGGCGCGGGCGACAGCGTTGTGGCCTTCGAGCGCCGCCGTGTAGGCAAAACCGGCCTTGCGGTTCCACTGGCCCTGCGAAAACAGCGAATACGGCGCCTCGATGGAGGAATAGGCGCCCCAGGTGTGCTCGTCGAACAGCGTCATCGATTCGTAGATCGAATCGGCGCGCGCCGCGTCCCAGCCTCGCGGACCACGGCTGCGCAGCCAGGCTTCGATCGCTTCGCCGATGCCGAGGATTTCATGCGCATTGCGGTTGACCCCGACCTCATAGGCGCTCGAGCCGACGCCATCGGCCCAGTGGTCGGTCCAGTCGCCGCGCTGCGTGGCGATGGAGGTGGCGTAGCGCTGCTCCAGCAGCCGGCCGAAATCGGTGACGGTGATGAACTCCATCCGCCAATTGCTGCGCTCATCGTTCCACCGGCGGACGAAGTCGGACATGCGGGGGTCCGGTGGCCCGTTGTCGACGCGCACCGGATGGGTGCTTTCGCAGTAGAGGAAATCGAACGGATAGGTGGAGTCGTTCTCCAGTTCCTCGACCCAGCGCGGCAGCAGCCGGTCGACGAGGTCCCAGTTGCCGAGGCCGGCCTGCGAGCGTCCGAAGAGGTAGTGATAGCCGTTCCAGGCCAGCACCTGTTTGCCGCTCGGTCCCTGCCAGCGGAAGGCGCCGGGAAAGGGCTTTGGCCGGGCGCCACGGATGGGGTTGATGGCGGCGGTATAGAACTTGATGCCGAGGTCGGCGAGGAGATCGGCATAGAGCCAGGAGACGCCATTGACGTCGTCCTGCATGGCGGCTTCGACGCGGAAGCCGAATTCGTCACGCAGCGCCCGCAGCGGATAAAGGCTCCGATGCATCTGCTCGACGTTGAGCAGCGGCGTCATGTTGTACTGCATGCCGGCGATATCGATGCGGCCCTGCTCGTGCCAGAAGCGGAAGCGGGCCACTTCGGCTTTGCTCGCCTGCCGCAGCCAGCGCAGGAACGGCCCGGTGGTCTCGACCGTCCAGCGATAGCGGGCCGCCTCCGGATAGCCATCCGTAGCCTCGATCAAGTCGAGCGCCTGGCCAACGAACTCGCCGTGCTGGCGCAGCGCCAGCGGCTGGTAGTCGGTGAAGCCGATATCGGTATGGGCGTGGTTGCAGATGTAGATGGTCTTGATCTTGGACATGGCTGCTCCTCCTCCTTTGATGCGTCGGCGGCCCCTCACCCGGCCCCTACCGGGGCCACCTTCTCCCCAGAGGGGCGAGGGGCTGCCAGCGCCCGTTATCTAGCGGCGCACGGGCTTCTCCACCCCTCGCCCCTCTCTGGGGAGAGGTCCGGGCGGCAGCCCGGGGTGAGGGGAGCCATCCCGCTACGCAGGAAACACAGCCACCCGTGTCCAGGCGCGCGGCCGCACTACGACTTTCACCACGCCGCCCTCGACCGGCAGTGCTTCGCCCGCTGCGCCAGACAGCGAGGTGCGAGTGGCCCGCTTCACGCTCAGCGTACCGCCGCCGATGCTTGCCTCGACGCTGTCGTTACCCGGGTTGAGCAGGGTCAACGCGACGCCGTTGCCGTCGGCCTCGAGGCGGCTCAGCAGCAGCGTGCCTAGGTCGGTCTTGAGCAGCGACGCCGTCGTGCGCCTGATCGGGCCACGCTCGGCATAAAGGTGCGGCGCCAGCGGCTGGGCCCGGGCGATGGCCGCCTGCGCCGATGCGCCGATTGACTGGCGCGGGCCGGGCAGCAGGGTGAAGCGGAACCGCATCTGGGCGCCCTGGTCGGCCTGGAAATTGGTGCTCCAGTAATTGTTGGTGAGCCAGGCTAGCAGCGTCGGCCGCTCGCGCGTCACCCGGCCGTCCGGATCGCCGAAGCGGCCGAAGGTGAAGCCGCCGACCTGCCAGAGCGGCGCATCGGGACAGGCGACCGTCAGCTCATGGGCGGCGTCGGCGATGCGGATGAAGCGCTGCGCCGTGATGTAGTGACGGCTGGCATAGGGCAGTTGCTCGTCATCGAGCCGGACCACCGCACCGCCAGTTTCGAAATCTACCTCCCAGTCGCCCGTCAAGGCGACGGGCAGCGGCAGGTAGATGCCGTGCGGGTCGGCCAGCGGCTGCTTGGTCACCACGGCTTCGACCTGCACTGCCGGATCGTCCGGCAGCAGGCGATAGATCACATCGACCTTGTCGCCGTTGGCGAGCGTGAAACTCTGCGTCAGCTGGGCGCTGCCGAGAGTGACCGCGGCGCGGGTGTCGGTCGGCTTCGGCAGGTCGTACTGGGCGGCCCAGTCCTTGTGCCAGGCCTTGTTCCAGTCCGGATAGTCGAGGTTGGGCTGGTCGAAGAGATCGGTCCGCTTGCCCGATTTGACGCGCTCGAGCACCGGCACGCCGAAGCGCTGGTTCTCCGCCGTCGGTCCCGCATATTCGATGCCGTCGCGGCGGAGCGAAGTCACACCGCCATTGGCCGTGTCGAGCGTCACCGTAACGAGCCCGTTGGAGAGCACGCCGTCCCTGGCCGACAGCGTGTCGGTGCCGGCCGGCAGCACGGCCGAGGCGGCAAGCGTCACATAGGACAGCGCCGGTACCTCGATCCGCTGCGACCAGTAGGCGCGCTCGTCCGACAGGTCCGAGAGGATCACGTCCTGCCGCTGGATGCGGTGCGAGGTCGGGCCGTGCGGAAAGATGTCCTCGGTGCCGAAGCCACGCCGCGGGTCTTCGGCGCTGGCCATCGGCTCGAGATAGGGCAGGCGCAGCGACTGCGTCACGGCGAAGGGGTGCGGGTTGTAGACGAGCAGCGTCGGCGCCTCGCCGCCGGCATCGATCGCCAGTTGCTCGAGCGCGTCGCGGCGCAACATGCGGGCAACGCTCGCGCCATCGGCGGCGGTCGCGAGCTTCAGCAATTGCTGCGTGCGGGTTTCGGGCGAATAAGGCTGGCTGATCGAGCGGTCGGCGCCCCAGGTGTGCTCGGCATAGAGCGCGAGGCCGGCGCGGGCGGTGTCATGCAGCATGGCGCGGCGGCGCGGTTCGCTCCCGGGGTGCCAGGCTTCGAGGCCGAGCGCCGCATCGAGGTCGCGCTGGCCTCGCAGTGCCTGCGCGGTTTCGTGCGCGGTGCTGCCGGCGCCGAAATTCCACCAGTCGGTCCAGTCGCCGCGCAGCGTCTGCAGCGTCTCGGCTGGCTGGGCACGGACGCGATTGAAGAATTCGGTGATGGTGCCGATGCGGAGCTTGATGCCGCCGGTGGTGGCGTTGCCCTCGTTGAAGCGGCGGACGAAATCGGGGACCGCCGCCTGCGGCGAAGCGTTGTCGTGGTAGCGGATATTGGTGAGCTGCATCATGAGGAACGGGTGCGGATAGCCCGTCGCCTCCCAGCCGCGCGCCCAGTTCGGTACGCGGACTCGCGCCTCGTCCATGTCGACCGGGATTTTGAGGTTGCGGTCGCTGGTGACGCCGTAGATGAAGCCGTTATAGGCGGTGATGGTGCGGCCGCCCGGCGCCTGCCAGTTGAAGGCGCGCGGCCAGGGCGCCAGCGCATGGCCATAGTGCTCGTTGATCGCCATCGACACGCCGGTGATGCCGTGGTCGAGCAGCGCATCGACGACGCCCCAGGGCAGGCCGTTGACATCCGTGTTCATCGCCGAAGTGATCGGCAGGCCGAGTTCGCGCAGGAATTTCAGCGGCTTCAGCACGTCGAGGACCATCGAGTGGTCCATCAGCGGCGTCATGTGCCAGCCCATGCCGGCGAGGTCGAACTGCCCGCGCTTGACAGCGGCGAGGAAGCGGTCGCGATCGGCGTTGCTCGCGTGTCTCCACCAGTCGACGGTGATGCCGGTGACCTCGCAGGTCCAGCGGAATTTCGCATCGTCCGGATAGTCGGCCGTGCGCTCGGCGATATCGAGCGCCTCGTCGATGAAGCGGCGATGCAGCTCCATCACGACCGGCTGGGGATGCGTGTAGCCGATGTCGGTGTGGCTGTGATGGACGAAGAGGATTTCGTTGATCATGGGCGCAATGCTCGGTTTGGGCGAAAGGGTCAGGCGGAAATCGTCGCCAGGGCGACGGCCATCGGCGTGCCGATGCTCAGATGGTGCAGCGGCTCGCCGAGCCGCCCGCCATCGAGGCCGAACACCGTCAGCCGGTCGGCATCCTGGTTGGCGACGACTAGGTGCCGGCCATCGGGCGACAGCGCGAAATCGCGCGGCGTCGCGCCGCCGCTCGGTTGCCGCGAGGCCTGGCTGAGCCGGCCGGTGCGGGCATCGATCGAGAGTTCGAGCACTTCGTCGCATTCGCGCAGGCCGACGAAGAGCCGGCTGCCGTCCGGGCTCAGCACGATTCCCGCGGGCTGGACGATTGCGTCGCCGCGGCGGGGGATGGCGAAAGCATCGAGCCGGTTCGCGACGCCACTCAGCGGATCGACCGCCAGCGACAGCACTGTCGGCACCAGTTCGCTGACCACGAACAGCCGCGTCCCGTCGGGCTGAAAGACGAGGTGCCGCGGGCCCGACCCGGGAGGCAGGGCATAGTCGGCGGCGGGGTAGGGCGTCAGCTCGCCAGCGTCACCGAGCCGATAGGCGATGATCCGGTCGAGCCCGAGATCGGTGACGTAGACGAAGCGGCCATTCGGCGAGGGCACCACGCAATGGGCATGCGATCGCTCCTGCCGTGCCCGATTGGGTCCGCTGCCCTGCTGCTGCACGGTGGCGGCGGCCGGTTGCAAAGCGCCATCGGGGCCTACCGGAAAGACGGCGACGGCGGCATCGGGCGCCCCGGCCGGCACGACGGCGTTGTAGTTGGCGGCGAGCAGGAAGCGGCGATCGGGAGTGAGGCTCAGGTGGCAGGCGGTCTGTCCGCCCGTCGGCTGGCGGTTGAGCAAAGTCAGCCGGCCATCGCCGGCGATGGCGAGGCTTGCGATCCAGCTTTGCTTCGTGTCGGGCACGTCACAGGCGACGTAGAGCCGGCGCGCTTCGGCATCGACCGTCAGCCAGCCGGCATCGTCGACGCCGGCCAGCTCGGCCACCGGGTCGAGCCGGCCGGTCGCCGCATCGAAGCGCAGCGTCGAGAGCCCCCGCCCATTGGCGGCGCGATAGTTCGGCGCGGGCCGGGTCAGGCTCCCGACAAAGGCAAACACAGGCATCTCGCCTCCCGCAAAACCGGGCTGCTCCCGGCTTTTCGCCCCACGCCGAAAGGACGGTCGAAGGGCTGTTGACACCACTAGTATGGTAGTTCTACTTGTGAAGGCAAGGGAGAAACGAAGCCCATGACCGACACACCGAAAGCCGTCCTCGTGACCGGCGCAGCGATGGGGATTGGCCGCGCCGTGGCCGAGGCGCTGGTCACCGAAGGGCGGCCGCTGGTGCTGTTCGACCGCGATGCGGCGGCGCTTGAAAAGACGGCCCGCGAGATCGGCGGCACCACGGCCATCCAGGTCGGTTCGGTCGCCAATCCCGCCGACTGCGCGGCGGCGGTGGCGCTCGCGGTCGCCCGCTTCGGCAGCCTCCACGCCGTGTCCCACAATGCCGGCATCCAGCGTTATGGCGACGTGGTCACGACCTCGGATTCGCTCTGGGACGAGGTGATGGCGGTCAATCTCAAGGGCGGCTTCAACGTCGCCAAGGCGGCGATGCCGGAACTGCGCCGCAACCGCGGGGTCATCGTCTTTACCGCCTCGGTGCAGGGCATGGCGGCGCAGAAGGGCGCCCTGGCTTATGTCGTCGCCAAGCACGGCCTCATCGGTCTCGTCACCGGCATGGCGATGGACGAAGCCGAAAACGGCGTCCGCGTGCTGGGCGTGGCGCCCGGCTCGGTCGATACGCCCATGCTGCGCGACGCCATCGCCCTCGATCCCAACCCCGCGGCGCTCAACCGCGAAGTCGACGCGATGCACCCGCTCGGCCGCCGGGCGCAGCCAGAGGAAGTGGCCAACGTCATCGCCTTCCTCCTTTCCGACAAGGCCTCGTTCATGACCGGCGAAACCGTACGCGTCGACGGCGGGCTGATGTCCCGCATCCCCGGCGCACCCAAGACGGAAGACCAGCCCGCATGAAGATCGTCGATATCAAGGCCACCACCGTCGCCGTGCCGCTCGAGGCGCCGCTGCGGCATGCCTCGGGCGCCCATTGGGGGCGCTTCGTCCGCACGTTGGTCGAAGTCGTCACCGACGATGGCATTTCCGGCTGGGGCGAACTCGGCGGCGGCGGCGAGTCGGCGGAAAACGCCGTGCGTGGCCTGCTGCCCTATCTCAAGGGCCACGATCCGCTGCAGCTCGAACAGCTGCGCTGGAAGATCATGAACCCAGTCGCCAGCCTCTACAATTCACGCATGCAATTGCATGCAGCGATCGAAATGGCCTGCATGGATGTCGCCGGCAAGGCCCTCAACGTCCGGGCCTGCGACCTGATCGGCGGCGCGCTGCGCGAGTCGATCCCCTTTGCGAGCTACCTCTTTTACCGCTACGCCAGCCCGGAAAACGGCTTTGGCGACGAGTTCACGGCCGACGCCATTGTCGCCGAGGCCAAGCGGCAGAAATCGCTCAACGGCTTCAAGACGCACAAGCTCAAGGGTGGCGTGTTCGCGCCCGAGCACGACGTCGAGGTGTTCTCGGCGCTCGCCGAAGCGCTGCCCGGCGACCGCTTCCGGCTCGACCCCAACAGCGTCTGGTCGGTGGAGGATTCGATCTGGGTCGCAAGCCAGATCGGCCATATCCGCAACGACTATTTCGAGGACCCGTGCTTCGGCCTCGAAGGCATGCGGCGGCTGCGCGAGCGCATCTCGATCCCCACCGCCACCAATACCGTGGTGGTCAATTTCGAGCAGCTGGCGAGCTGCATCAAGCATGATGCGGTCGATGTGATCCTGCTCGACACCACGTTCTGGGGTGGACTGCGTCAGGCCTACAAGGCGGGGCAAGTGCTCGAGACCTTCCAGTTCGGCGCTTCCGTCCACTCCTCGGGCGAACTCGGCGTGCAGCTGGCCTCGATGCTGCATCTCGGCGCGGCGCTGCCCAATATGAGCTTCGCCGCCGATGCGCACTATCACCACCTGCTCGACGACGTGATCGTCGGCGGTAAGCTGCGTTATGTCGATGGCGAGATCGCGCTGCCCAAGGGCCCCGGCCTCGGCATCGAGGTCGATCGCGACAAGCTCGCGAGGTACGCCGAGCACTACCGCAAGGTCGGTGGCTATACCTATGACCGCGACCCCTCGCGCCCGGACTGGTACTCGATCCAGCCCGAAATGCGCTACGCCGATCCGCGGGGCTGAGCGCGCATGGCAACCGTCACCCTCCGCGACATCGTAAAGGTTTACGGCGAGTTCGTCGCCATCAAGGGCGTCGACCTCGACATCGAGGACGGCACGTTCGTCGTCTTCGTCGGCCCGTCCGGCTGCGGCAAGTCCACCATCCTCAGGATGATCGCCGGGCTCGAAACCATCTCGCATGGCGAACTCAAGATCGGCGGCAAGCTGGTCAACGACCTGCCGTCGCGCGATCGCGGCATCGCCATGGTGTTTCAGAGCTACGCGCTCTACCCGCATATGAGCGTCAACGACAATCTGAGCTTCGGCCTAAAGATCAGCGGCGTCGCCAAGCCCGAGATCGAAAAGCGCCGCGGCGAAGCCGCGAAAATGCTGGGGCTCGAGCCCTATCTCGACCGCCGGCCGTCGCAGCTCTCGGGTGGCCAGCGCCAGCGCGTCGCCATCGGCCGCGCCATGGTGCGCGAGCCGGAAGTGTTCCTGTTCGACGAACCGCTGTCCAATCTCGACGCCAAGCTCCGCAACCAGACCCGCATCGAGATCAAGCGGCTGCAGCGGCAGCTCGGCGCGACCGTCATCTTCGTCACCCACGACCAGGTCGAGGCGATGACGCTGGCCGACAAGATCGTGGTGCTGAACGACGGGCGCGTGGCGCAGGTCGGCACGCCGCTCGAATTGTTCGAGCGGCCGCAGAATCAGTTCGTCGCCGGGTTCATCGGCGCGCCGTCGATGAATTTCCTCGATGGCGTGGTGACCGGCGGGCCGACGAGTGCGGCGATCACGCTGGCCGGCGGCCTGGTCCTCCCAATCGAGGCGCAAAAGTTCGACCTGCCGGCGCCGGGCACCGCGGTGGTCCTCGGCATCCGGCCGGAAGACGTCGTGCCGGAAGGCCACGGCACCCGGCCGGCGCTTGGCGCCGATTTCGAGGGACAGGTCGGCTTCGCCGAAATGCTCGGCAACGAAAGCCTGCTCTTCACCGAGCTCGGCGGCGTCGAGCTGGTGTCGCGCATGCAGCATCCCCGTCTCGTTGCGCCCAACGAGACTGTCCGGTTCCGCATCGACGGCGGGCGCGCCCACATCTTCGACAAGCAAACGCAGAACTCCGTCCGACGCTAGCCGGCGGCCGGTGACAACGAAACGAAGGGAGAGAGTAAGTATGTCGTCTTTGAAGACTGTTTCGGCGGTGGCGCTGGCCGCCGCGGCGATGCTCTCGGTCGGGGGCAGCTACGCCGCCGACCTGAGCATCTATTCGGACAAGACCCCCTGGCACGACGGCATGGCCGAGGCCGCCGACATCGCCAGCAAGGCGTCCGGCGCCACGATCAAGCTGCAGGAAATCACGCCGACCGACAAATATCAGGCGTTCATGCAGACCTCGATCGCCGGCAACAACGTGCCGGCATTCTTCACCTGGTGGAACGGCCAGCAGCTGAGCGATCTCGTCGCCACCGGCGCTGTCGCCGACCTGTCCTCCTATTGGGACCAGGCGATCAAGGACGGCAATTTCTCCGCCGGCCAGAAGGACCTGGTGAGCGTCGACGGCAAGCCCTACGGCATTCTGCTGAACGTCGCCAACTGGGTGGTGTTCTACAACACCAAGGATTTCGAGAAGGCCGGTATCGCCGCTCCGCCCAAGACCTGGGACGAGCTGATGGCCGACTGCGACAAGCTGAAGGCAGCCGGCTTCACGCCCTTCAACGCCCCGGCCTCGGGCGGCTGGATGCCCTTCATCTGGTTCAGCCAGCTGGTGCTCGGCACCAACCCGGATGCCTTTGTCGGCCTCACCTCCAACAAGACCGCCTATAACGGCCCCGAAGTGCACAAGGCTTTCCAGATCTGGGCCGACATGTACAAGAAGGGCTACTTCACCGATCCGCGCGAGCAGGACGACAGTAAGTTCTTCGCCGACGGTTCGGCCGCCATGTTCCTCATCGGTGACTGGCACTCGGGCCAGTTCGCCACCATGGGCATGAAGCCGGGCGTCGACTTCAAGACCTTCCTGATGCCCTCGGTCACCCCGGACGTGCAGCAGTCGGTGATCGTCGAAGCCTCGCCGATCGTCGTCTCCAAGGCCGCGCTCGCCGCCAACCCCGACCTGGGCAAGGCCATCGCCGCCTATATGGGCCCCGATGTGTCCAACGCGCTGGGCACCAAGGTGCAGGTCTATAACGGCAACCTCAAGGGGACGCCGCCCAACGACATCATCAAGGCCGACAACGAACTAGTCGCCGCGGCCAAGCCCCGTGCGCTGGTGCGCTGGTGGGAAGCGGTGCCGTCGCAGATCCAGGGTGACCTCGTGGCGCAAATGGGCTCGTTCATGCTCAACCCGACGCCCGAGAACGGCGAGAAGGTCATGACCCAGATGCAGCAGATTAACGCTGACTACTGGGCCAGCAAGTAGCTTGGCCTCCGGCCGCGCGCCTCGGCGTGCGGCCGGATCTTCCTTTCCCCAGGGACGCCCATGGCAGATACCGCCACATCGCTGCTGAGCTCTGCGCTGCTCAAGGACGCCCGCGCGCGGGAACGGCGCGTCGCCTGGCGGCAGACACGGGTCGCCTGGCTGTTCATCGCCCCGGCGGTGATCCTCGTCGGCGTCTTCCTGCTGCTGCCGGTGCTGGTCAACGTGGTGCTGAGCTTCACCAAGTGGCAGAAGTTCACCGGCCTCGACAAGTTCGCCGGCTTTTCCAACTACGCCCGGCTGTTCGCCGTGCCCTATTTCTCCGAGGCGATGGCCAACACCGCCCTGTGGGTGGTCGGCGCCGTCGTGCTGCCGCTGGCCCTGGCGCTGGCCCTGGCGTTGCTGCTCAGGAACATCGCCTTCCAGGAGACTCTCAAGAGCCTCTATTTCCTGCCGAAAGTGCTGGCGCCCACGGCGGTCGGCGCGATCTGGTACTACGTCTATGCCCCGCACGGCGTGCTGAACTCGGTGGTGTCGGGCGTTTCCGGGCACGGCTTCGACTTCGGCTGGCTCTACGACGACAACACGGTAACGCCGTCGGTGATCGTCACCTTCGTCTGGCAGACGGTGGGCATCACCATGGTGCTGCTGCTGCTCGGCCTCGCCGCGATCCCCAAGGACCCGATCGAGGCGGCGCGCGTCGATGGTGCCTCGCCGGGCCAGGTCTTCCGCCACATCGTCTGGCCGCTGCTGCTGCCGACGGTGCTGGTGGTGACCATCCTCAACGTCGCCGCGGGCTTCACCACCTTCGACCTGTTGTGGGTGATGGCGGGCGACTATCCGGGCAAGCGCACCCTCTCGCTGGCGGTCTACATGTATTACGAGTCGTTCTCGAACGGCGGCTGGGCCTATGGCTCGGCGGTAGCGGTGGTGCTCGGCATCATGGTGATCGCCGTCAGCGCGGTGCTCGCCTTCGTGCAGTCGCGCGTCGAAAAGAGCATCCGCTGATGGCTGTCGACCTCAACGATCCGCAATTCGTCAAAAGCCTGATCGACAAGGAGCGCCGCGCCAACCGGCCGGCCGGCCGCTGGGTGCTGCTGCCGATCGCGCTAGCGACGATCGCCTACCTGACGCCGTTCTACTATCTCTTCGTCACGATCTTCAAAACCACGCCCGAATATGCCCGCAAGGGGGTGCTGGAGCTGCCGGATTCGCCGGCGCCGTTCCTCGACAACGTGGCGCAGGCTTGGACCATCGCGCATCTCGGCCAGGCCGGGCTCAATTCCTTCACCTATGGCCTGTGCGGCGCCGGCCTCGCGGTCGCGTTCGCGGCCGCCGCGGCGTATGGCATGACCCGCCTCAACCTGCTCGGCGCCAATGGCTGGTTCATGTTCATCTTCACCGGCACGCTGTTCCCCTTTCAGATGTACCTGGTGCCGCTGCTGTTCGGCTACCAGCGGCTGGGCATCATCAATACCTGGCTCGGCATGGTGCTGCTCTATACCGCGATCTGCATTCCTTTCCCCCTGCTGGTGCTGCGGAATTCGTTTTCGGCCATCACGCGCGAAATCGACGAGGCGGCGCGCATCGAGGGGGCGAGCGAGTGGCGCGTCTTCGTCTCGATGATCCTGCCCAATGCCAAGGGCCCGCTGGTGGCGCTGTTCCTGCTGCAGTTCACCTTTATCTGGAACGACCTGCTGTTCTCCTCGGTACTGGCGAATGGGCTCGAGGTGCGCTCGGTAATGGTGGCGCTGCAGTCGCTGCAGGGGACCTATTCTACGCTCGGCCCCAATGTGGTGATCACGGCGACTCTGATATCGAGCGTTCCCACGGTCCTGCTGTTCATTCTGCTCAGGAAGTACTTCATGGCCGGCCTGCAGCTCGGAACGAAATGATGGCGACGACTTGGTAAGCAAGGCAAGGGCGACGGCGGTGTCGGAAACGAGGACGGAGCGCGTCCACGCCTATCGGCAGGACAGCTCGATCGCCACCCAGATCTACGATGCCCTGATGACGCAGATCCTCGATATGGACCTGCGGCCGTTCCAGGAGCTGTCCGAGGCGCGGCTCGCCACCGAGTTCGGCGTCAGTCGCACGCCGGTGCGCGAGGCCTTCGCCCGGCTGGCACGGCGCGGCCTAGTCGACATCTACCCACAGCGCGGCACGCTGGTATCGCCACTGAGCGTGCAGCGGGTGGAGCGCTCGCGCTTCATCCGCGAGGCGCTGGAGCGGCCGCTGGCGCGGCTCGCGGCGGAAAAGATCACGCCCGAGCTGGTGTCGCTGCTCGAACGCGAAATCGCCTTGCAGCGAACCTTTGCCGGCCTCGGCGACGACCAGAGCTTTCTCGGTTCCGACGACCGCTTCCACGCCCTGATCGCCCGCGCCGCGGGGTTCGAGTCGATCTGGGACGACGTGCGGGAAGCCAAGTTCCATATGGACCGGGTGCGCCGCCTGTCGCTGCTCAGCCAGGAGCGCATGTTCGCGCTGGTCGGCGAGCACGAGGAGATTTTCGACCGGCTCAAGGCGCGCGATCCCGACGGGGCGGAAGCCTCGATCAAGCGGCATCTGCTATCGGTGGTGCTCGAACTCGAGCACATCCAGTCAACGCATCCGGAGTATTTCGGGACGGCGTGAAGCCGGCGCAGAGCCTGCCGCTGCCCTCACCCGGCCCTGCCGGGCAAGAATCTTCGCCGCGCGTGTCGATTCCCTCGCCATCCGTTCGTCTACGGAGCAAGACTGGCTCTGGAGGAGACGCAAAAATGGATCGACGGTACGGTTGGGTCATCGTGGCGCTGGGGGCGCTGATCACCTGCCTCGCGATGGGGGCGATGTTCGCGCTGCCCGTCTACCTGCAGCCGATCGCCGACGACACCGGCTGGTCGCGGGCGGGGATTTCGGGCGCCATGACGGTGGGCTTCGTAGTGATGGGCGTGGCGGGCTTCGGCTGGGGGACGCTCAGCGATCGCATCGGGGCGCGCCCGGTGGTGCTGATTGCGGCGCTGCTCCTCGGCGTAGGCCTTGCCATCGCCAGCCGGGCGCCGAACCTCGCCGTGTTCCAGGTCGCTTTCGGCGGGCTCGCCTGCGCATCGGTCAGCGCCTTCTTCGCGCCGCTGATGGCCGCGACCATCGGCTGGTTCGACAAGCACCGCAGCCTCGCCGTGTCGCTGGTGTCGATCGGCGGCGGCGTGGCGCCGATGATCATGACGCCCTTCGCCACCATCATGATCGGCGCCTATGGCTGGCGCACCGCGATGCTCGCCATCGCCATCGGCGTGACGGCGGTGGTGATCGTCGCGGCGCTGTTCCTGCGGCCCGCTCCGGCGGCACAGGTGGCGGCCCCCGTCGCAGGTGCGGTGGCGTCACCGGCGAGCGGCATCTCGGCCTGGGCGGCGCTGCGGACGCCGCAGTTTATCGTCCTCGCGGCAACGTTCTTTCTCTGCTGTGCCGCCCATTCGGGGCCGATCTTCCACACCGTGAGCTACGCCGAAATCTGCGGCGCCTCCTCGCTGGCGGCAGCCAGCATCTACAGCGTCGAGGGCGTGGCCGGGCTGTTCGGCCGGCTGATCTTCGGGCTGCTCGCCGACCGGGTGGGGGTGAAGCGCGTCATCATCGGCGGGCTCTTGCTGCAGGCGGCCGGGATCTACAGCTACATCTTCGTCAGCGGCCTTGGCGATTTCTACGTCCGGGCGCTGGTGCTCGGCATGGCCTATGGCGGCGTCATGCCGCTCTACGCGATCCTGGCCCGCGAGTACTTCAGCCAGCGCGTGATGGGCACGGTGCTCGGCGCCGCGACGATGACGTCGAGCATCGGCATGGCCTTCGGCCCGGTCGGCGGCGGCTGGCTGTTCGATACCTTCGGCACCTACCACTGGCTCTATATCGCCTCGGCAGCGATCGGCCTCGGCGCCGCCTTCATGGCGCTGGCCTTCCCGCCGCCGCGGCAGATCGATCCACC
>Ga0209233_1000372_pt1 | contig 39577 bp, 35 predicted proteins | sample AraplaCL_Cvi_mCL_FD_184269 | JGI IMG/M metagenome (GOLD analysis project Ga0209233, IMG submission 184269) | Arabidopsis root microbial communities from the University of North Carolina, USA - plate scrape CL_Cvi_mCL (SPAdes) (version 2) | ecosystem: Host-associated > Plants > Roots > Endosphere...
GACCATAGAGCATTGGAACCACCTGATCCCATCCCGAACTCAGCAGTGAAACGATGCATCGCCGATGGTAGTGTGGGGTTTCCCCATGTGAGAGTAGGTCATCGTCAAGATTAAATTCCGAAACCCCAATTGCGAAAGCAGTTGGGGTTTTGTTTTGCCTGCGAGAAAGTTTCATTTCAGGATTGAAATAAAATTGCACAGTTATTTTTCGGTCAGAACACTAGAATAGGCCGGTCATTTTCAGAACCCGAGCCCTTTATGCCAGATCCGGTTGACGCCCCTGGGCTGTCAGATTTACCTCTGGACGACTTGGTGGCGTGTCATGAGTGCGACTTGCTGATGCGCAAGCCGCAACTCGCTCATGGTGAGAAAGCCCTCTGTCCGCGCTGTGGTTATGAGCTCTACGCCCACCGGCACAATGTTGTGGAGCGTAGCCTCGCCTTAGTGATCGCCGCGCTACTGCTGTACGTTCCGGCGAACTTTTTACCCATCATGCAACTCCATCTACTCGGACAGTCGTCTCACGACACTGTCTGGAGTGGCGTCGTTGGCCTGTTCGATACCGGGATGCAAGGCGTGGCAGTGGTGGTCTTTCTGTGCAGCATGGGAATCCCGCTGCTGAAGTTGCTCTGTCAGTTGTTGGTTTTGCTGAGCGTTCGTTTTGATATAGGGCGCAGCTATGGCTTGCTGCTCTATCGCATTTATCACCATCTACGTGATTGGGGAATGCTTGAGGTCTATTTGATGGGCGTGCTGGTGGCCATCGTCAAACTGGCTGACCTCGCGTCGATAACGGTTGGCTTGGGTCTGGTGTGCTTTATCAGTTTGCTATTGGTGCAGGTTTTACTTGAGGTAGTGATGTCGCCTCATCAGATCTGGCAAGCGTTGTCAGGAGAGGATGCTCATGCGGGCAATTGATGCAGGCATTCTGATTTGTATCGAATGCCATGAGCTCAACAAACAGGAACCGGATACCGACGAGCAGACATGCACCCGCTGTGGAGCACTGGTTCATGCACGTCGCCCCAATAGTTTGATGCGTACCTGGGCGTTGCTGATTACCGCGGCGATTCTCTATATACCCGCTAATGTGTTGCCGATCATGACCGTCAGCACATTAGGGCAGGGTGAAGGCGATACCATCATGTCCGGCGTGATCACCCTGGTTCAGCACGGGATGTTTCCGATTGCTGCTGTAGTGTTTGTCGCCAGTATTCTTGTGCCGACCTTCAAATTGGTGGGCATCGCATTGTTGTTGTTTTCGGTGCAACGGCGTCAGCCTTTATCCGCACGGCAACGCATCGTGATGTATCGGTTTATCGAGTTCATTGGTCGATGGTCAATGCTGGATATTTTCGTGATCGCCATTCTGGTGGCGGTGGTGAACTTTGGTCGACTTGCCAGTATCGAGGCGAACCTCGGTGCGGTGGCCTTCGCCAGTGTGGTGATTTTGACAATGCTTGCTGCAGTAACTTTCGATCCCCGACTGATTTGGGATAACACGGAGTCGGACGACGACCATGACTGATTTGCCTAAAGCTAAAACTCGACCGGCTTCGAACTGGTCGGCCATTTGGGTTCTGCCCTTGATCGCCTTGATGATTGGCGGATGGCTGGGCTGGCGTGCTTACAATGAAACCGGTATTGAAGTTCAGGTTCGCTTTGAAAGTGGCGAGGGTATTCAGGCCAACAAGACCGAAGTTGTCTACAAAGGTATGCCGGTCGGAAAGGTAAAAAGCCTGACGCTGGATGATGAAGGCAAAACCCGCGGGGTTATCGCCACCATCGAAATGAACAAGGACGTTGAACAATACCTGAAGACCAGTACACGCTTCTGGCTGGTTAAACCGAGCGTCACGCTGGCCGGGATTACTGGCTTGGAAACGTTGGTTTCGGGTAACTACGTGGCGATCAGCCCGGGTGAGGGTGAGCAAAGCCGCAAGTTCACCGCCTTGACCAAGGAGCCACCGCTGTCTGACTACAAACCAGGCCTGCACTTGACCATCAAGGCTGATCGTCTGGGCTCCCTGAACCGCGGCAGTCCGGTGTTCTATAAGCAGATCCAGGTCGGCCAGGTGAAAAGCTACCTGCTGTCCGAAGACCAGAGCACCGTCGAGATCAAAGTCTTTATCGAACCCACCTACGCCAACCTGGTGCGCAAACATACGCGTTTCTGGAATGCCAGCGGGATTAGCATCGATGCCAACCTGTCCGGCGTGAAAGTGCGCAGCGAGTCGCTGGCCAGTATCGTCGCGGGCGGTATCGCCTTCGCCACGCCGGACAACCGCAAAGACAGCCCACCCACCGATCCAAGCCTGCCGTTTCGTCTCTATGAAGACTTCGACGCCGCTCAGGCCGGTATTCGCGTCAAAGTGAAACTCAGCGACTTCGAAGGCCTGCAGGCCGGCCGTACTCCCGTGATGTATAAAGGCATTCAGGTTGGTAACCTGAAAGCGCTCAAGATCGACCCGGACTTGTCCAGCGCGACAGCCGAGCTGACCCTGGACCCGCTCGCCGAAGATTACCTGGTGACCGGGACCCAGTTCTGGGTGGTCAAACCGTCAATCTCGCTGGCGGGGATCACCGGGTTGGAGGCGTTGGTCAAAGGTAACTACATTGCCGTGCGCCCAGGCGACAAGGGCGGTGCGCCGCAACGCGAATTCGAGGCCCGGCCGAAGCCGCCGCCGCTGGATCTGCGTTCTCCAGGTCTGCACCTGGTGCTGTTCACCGAAAACCTCGGTTCGCTGGAAGTCGGGAGTCCGATTCTCTACAAGCAGGTCAAGGTCGGATCGGTGCAGAGCTATCAGTTCTCTCGTACCAAAAAGCAGTTGCTCATCGGTGTACACATCGAGAAGGAGTACGAAGGACTGGTCAACGCCTCGACGCGATTCTGGAACGCCAGCGGAATTACCTTGACCGGTGGCCTCACTGGCGGGATTCAGGTCAAAAGCGAATCCCTGCAAAGCCTGATGGCCGGCGGTATTGCGTTCGAAACACCGAAAGCTACGGCGCCATTGCAGAAGCGGATTCCACGTTTCCGTTTGTTCGCCAACCGTGACGAGGCGAGCCAGAAAGGCGCTGTAGTCACGATCAAAGTCGATCGTGCCGACGGTTTGCGCACTGGCACGCCGATTCGCTTCAAAGGTCTGGATGTCGGCAAGGTGGAAAACGTCGACCTCAGTGATGATCTGCAATCTGTGCTGCTCACCGCACGCATCACCGAAGTGCCAGAGCGCATTGCTCGAGTCGGCAGCCAGTTCTGGGTGGTCAAGCCGGAATTGGGCCTGATCAAAACGTCCAACCTGGAAACTCTGGTCTCCGGGCAGTACATCGAGGTTCAGCCCGCTGCGAAAAACCTTGGACCACAGAAGAGCTTCGTGGCACTGGCCAATCCTCCAGAGTCTGTCAAGGAAGAGGCCGGTCTGAGTCTGGTGTTGAGCGCCGCTCGCCGTGGTTCGCTGAAAACCGGCGTGCCGGTGACTTATCGTGAAATCACCGTCGGCAAGGTCACTGGTTACGAACTGGGTCAAACGGCGGATCGCGTGTTGGTCCACATCCTGATCGAGCCGAAGTACGCGCCGTTGGTACGCAGCGGAACGCGCTTCTGGAACACCAGCGGCTTTGGCCTGGACTTCGGCCTGTTCAAAGGCGCAACGGTGCGGACCGAGTCGCTGGAGACGCTGATTCAGGGCGGCATCGCGTTCGCTACTCCGGAAGGAGATCGAATGGGCAGTCCGGCACGGCCCGAGCAGACCTTCCCGCTTTTCGACAAGTTCGAAGATGAATGGCTGACCTGGGCGCCGAAGATTTCCCTCGGTAAATAGCCTTTTGGTGTCTGTACTGTCGTCATCGCGAGCAGGCTCGCTCCCACACTGGATGGTGCCCAACACCGATCTAAAGTGGGAGCGAGCCTGCTCGCGAAGGGGCCTCAAGTTCACTGAGAATCTTAAGAGTATGCGCCCATAAAAAAGGCCGCGATCCATTGGATCGCGGCCTTTTTCGTTACGACGCCGGTGAAAGGATCAGACCTCGTCCAGCTCCGGTTCGGTCGACTCAACGTTGACTGTCGCCTTCACCTCGTCATGCCGGCGAATGTACTTCCAGTCCGCCTCGTCAATGTAGATACCCTGCGGCCCGCTGCCACCTTCCAGGTCGATGGCGACGCTGGCGCAGACCTGCGGCTTCACACTGGCGAGGATCGGCACGAAGCCCAGCTGCAGGCTGGTTTCCAGCAAGGCGGCCTGGTTTTTCTCGTCGATGTCCGCGGCCTCGTCGAGGTAGTACGGCAAGCGCACGCGCCCGGCCTGGTCGCGGTCCATCAAGTGCAGCAACAAGTACATGTTGGTCAGCGCCTTGATGGTCATGGTGGTGCCGTTGGATGCGGCGCCATCGATGTCGGTATGAATCACCGGCTGCCCGTTGACTTTGGTGATTTCGAACGCCAGCTCGAACAGGTCCTTCAGGCCCAACTGGTTGTGGTTCGCAGCCACCAACCGCGCCAGGTATTCCTTGGCTTCTTCGTTCTTGTTGTCCTGATCGGCGCTTTGGCTCAGGTCGAACACCGACAGGGTTTCGCCTTCCTCATACTGACCAGCGCTGTGGATGATCTGGTCGATATGCTTGAGGGCTTCCTTGTTCGGCGCCAGGACGATGCGGAAGCTTTGCAGGTTGGAGACCTGACGTTTGTTGATCTCGCGGTTGAACAGCGCCAGTTGGTGTTCAAGGCTGTCGTAGTCACTGCGAATATTGCGCAGGGTCCGGGCGATGTCGGTGACCGCTGCACGGCGGGCCTTGCCGAGGGTCAGGGCTTCGTCGGTGCGGTGCGCGTAAGCGTTGATCAGCAATTGCAGGCGACGCTCGACATCGTCTTCACTATCGAACTTGGCCACGCCCTTGAGGCGAACCTGCGCGTAAAGCGCCTCGATCTGCCCGTCGACGCGTAGCAAACCTTGCCAACTGTCCTGGTAGTCATTGAGCAGCGGCAGCAGGTTGTCCATCGAATCGTCGATCGGGTCCATGAACGGCGTACCGAACGGCAGGTCTGCCGGCAACAGCTGACGGCGGCGCAGGGCGTCGTCGAGAGTGCGTTGCTTGGCTTCCATGTCGCCGATCTGCCGGCCGACCAGTTGCAGCTTGGCCGACAGTTGCTGGACGCGTTCGGTGAAGGCATCGCTGGAGCGCTTCAACTCGTCCTGTGCGGCTTCCATCTGCGCCAGTTGTTCCAGCTTGTCGCCTTCTTCGGCGCTCAGGGTTTGCGAGCGGCGGAAGTCTTCCAGGGCTTTTTGCGCATCCAGCACTTGCTGGTACAGCGCTTCGGTCTGGGTCTTGCTGGCCGCGCGGTCCGCCACGACGGCCGCTTGGGTTTTCAGTTGCTTGAGTTCTTTGTCCAGACGGTCTTTCTGGTCACGCAGCGCGGCGCGGTCGGCCAGGGCTTGCAGGGCCGGTGGTTCGATGTGCGACAGGTCGATGGACAGGCCCGGCACTTCGAAGCGCTCGCCTTTGAAGCCGTCAAGGATCAGCTCCATGGATTTGACCCACTGGCCGTCTTCGTCCAGGGCAATGCCATGTTCGCCCAGCGGCAAGCTGAACAGCGCACTGTTGAACAGACGCATCAGGCGTTCGACGTCCTGTTGCGAGAACTCTTCGCGCAAGCGGGCATAGCTGTTGTTGTCGGCGTGATCGAGTTGCTGTTTGACCGACTTCAGGCGTTTTTCCAGATCCCGCAGACGCTCTTCGAGGTCTTCGGCACTGAATTGGCGGGACTGCGCCAGCGCACCGGCCAGCTCATCGTGTGCGTCCTTGGCGGCGAGCAGTTGTTGCTCAAGCACCTTGACGTCGTCGACCAGGGCGAAGCGATGCTTGAGCACCGACAACTCGCCCAGCCAGCGCTGGATACCGGTGATTTCGCGCTCCAGGCGCATCAGTTCCTGAGTACCGCCGCGCTGATCGTTTTGCAGTGCGTCCTGCTCGTTGCGGTAGTGTTCGGCCTGAATCGTCAGCTCTTCCTTGCGCGCGCTGGCGTAGTCCGACCAGGTGCCGAGCAACGAGTCGAGCAACGGTGAGATGCGGTGCAACTTGCCGCGCAGGATGTTGCGCTGGGTAACGCCGGCAGCAAGCGCTTCGACCAACGGACCGGCGGTGACCAGCGAGTTGTAGTCCTGCTCCATGCGACGCACGTCGCGGAAGGCCTCTTCGCAGGCGGCAATGTAATCGACACTGCCGGAACGCAGGCTGTGTTCGAACGCATCGAGGAACAACTGCTTGAGCTTGGCCGCAGTGATTTCACGCATGTGCAGCAGGTTGATAAACAACGCGCGGAAGGTTTTCAGGCTTTGCTCGCTGGTGGAGCGCAGTGGAATCAGCGTCAGGTCCAACGGGACCGACGTGTGGCCACCGACCAGCAAGCGGCGCAGTTCATCCGGCTTGAGTTCGTAGGCTTTCAGGCCTTCGCGCTCAAGGTTGGTGAACAGCTCTTTCTGGCGCAGGCAGGTATCGTTTTTCTGGTAATGGGCCAGGTCCAGTTTGCCCGCGTAGGCGAAGAACTGGTGACCGAAACCACCGCCCGGGCCGCGTCCGACCACACCAATCACGTGGGGGCCGTGGGGCAGGGCGACTTCGACCAGAATGTAACTGGTGTCGGTGGCGAAATAGAAACGCCGCGACTGTTCCAGGCTGTACTTGCCGAAGCTCATGTCCGACATGCGCGCCAGGATCGGGAACTGCAAGGCGTTGATCGAGGCGGATTTACCGAGGTTGTTCGCGCCGTAGACCGACAGCGGCTCTTCCAGTGGGAACAGACCGAGGCTGTAACCGGCGGTGTTCAAAAGGGCAAAGCGGCGGATGCCGTAGCGTTCCTTGCTCATGCGTCGAGCTCCTGTTCTTCGGCAATGGCACGGGCCAGGGCGTCTTCTTCGCTTTCTTCAGCGAAATCGCTCAGGTCGAGCGGGTCATCGGTTTGCAGCAGTTTTTCGTCGCTGTCGTCATCGATCAGCACCGGTGCCGGCAACGGCAGCACACTGTGCAGGCTGGCGGCCAGGTCGCGGTCTTGCTGGACCGAGAGGCAGACGTCGAGGAAACGGTGCATCGGCGGCAGGAAGCGATAGATGCCGTTCTCTTCGCCGGCGAAACCGAGCTGGGTCATGCGGCGCATGATCTTTTCTTCCAGCTCTTCCTGGGTTTGCACTTCGGCCTGAATGAACAGGTCGCGGTATTTTTCCAGCAACGACGGCAGTTCATCGCGACCGAGGCTGCCGCCATCCAGCACGGCAATCGGATCGCGGCCCTGGTCGGCCAGATGCTCGACAAGGATGAAGGTGAACAGTGCCAGACGCTGGGCGGTCTTGTTCACCGCCGCTGCGGCGAGGTCCGGCACAAAGTAGTAGAAGCCACGGGTGTCGCAGACCAGTTCAAACCCCAGGGCCTTGAACAGCGTGCGGTACTGGTCCTGAAAGTTCGACAGCTGCGCGTAGAGTTCAGGATCGCGACGGCTGACGTGGTAGCCCTTGAACAGCTCGCGAAAGATCGGCGCCAGCTGAGACAGTTCGGATAGATCAAGATGCATGAGGAGTGCTCGCGGAATTCTCGGGCGCGTCATCGCGGGCCGAGAGCAGGGCGAAGGAGCGCAGGCTGACCTGGTGCTCGTGAGTGTGGTAATCGCGGCGTTCCAGGCGCTCGCGTTTGAAGCGTTTTTCCCGCGACAGACGGGAGAACCAGTACAGCAACTCGTCGGTCGCGCCGTCCGGTTCCTGTTCCAGCAGCCAGGTCATCAAGTCCGGCATCGGCAGCGCGTCTTCGCAGCGTTCGAGCATTTCCCGAACGGTGCGCGGTGCACGCGGGGCTTCGCCTTTTTGGGTTTTGTGGGCCTTGGGGAAACGCGCCGGTTTTGGCTCGAAACGCGCCAATGCATAAACGTAGGCTTCGACCTGACTGGCGCTGCCGAGGAAGGTACTTTGCGGTCGGGTGAACATCGGCATTGCCGCTTGCGGTACTGCGTCGATGCCCTTGCGGCGGATCATCGACAGGGCCAGCGCCGCGCCACGGGTCACGGCGTTGTGCCGGCGGGCTTCTTCGCGCAGCGGTAGCAACAGCTCGCGAGCATGACGCAAGGTCAGTTGGGCGCTGGTCTGCATTTCGAGGATGCGCGCGTGGGTGCGCAGCAACATATCGTCGTCGACCAGATGGCCGAGGCGCTGTTGTTCGCTGAGCATGCGCAACAGCACGTTTTCAACCTTGCGTACGCCTTGCTCGAAGGCACCGTCGGCGTTGACCAGCTGAATCATCGGTTCGACGTATTCGTCCCACGTCGCCAGCACTTCGGCATAACGCTGACGCAACGGAATCTGCCGATCGCTGGTCTTGGCCCGCTCGGCGACGGCCACCAGGGCCTGTTCGTCGTTGGCGAGTTTCTTCAGGACGTCGCGTACGCGCATGTCGAGCAAGCGCAGTTGGCGCGCCAGATCATTGCCGTCACGGATGTCGAAGGCGTCCTGAATGTAACCGGCCAACCGCTCCAGATGGCGCAGGTAGGCTTCGATTTCCAGGCACAGGCCCAGACGGTGCTCACGGCGCAGGTAGGCGAGGAAGTCGTGAATCTGCGCGTTCAGTTCAAAACGGTTCGGGCTTTTGGCCACCGGAACCAGAATGTCGAGGCGGATCCACACGTCCAGCAGACTGGTGATGTCCTGTGGCGTGCTGTCCAGTTGCTGGGCGGCCAGCTGTGAGCGCAGTTCGTTGAGGCTCAGGGTGCCTTGGTCGAAGTGCTCGCACAAAGGCTCCAGAAGTGCCCAGTGTTCGGCGAGGGCGCGCAAGACGCGCTTGGGTTCGATCATTGGAATGGCCGGCTGGTTGGCGATTAAAAGCAGCGATTGTACTGCATCACGTGCGATGGGAATCACTCTCGAGGGATCGATGGGACGGACAGTCGCTTTTCTATCGATCAACTGCGGGCGATCTTGAGCGAAGGGCGGTAGAATCCCTGCACTATCCGTTATCCACAAGTGGCCGACCCTTGCTTATCGAGTCCCGTCGCCGCGCCTATTTGACCGCCATGCAGGTGGTCAACTGGCTGCCGCGCACCGAATTGCCCTTTGCCGCGCCGTCGCGGCCTGAGCTGCTGGAAGCGCCAGAGCCGTTGGTCGAGACGCCGATTGCGCCGGCTCAGGTCGCAAAAGCTGCTGCAGAGCCTGTGGCCAAGCCGGCCGAGCGGGTCAAGGTCGAAGTGCCGCGCCCAACGCCTTCGGTCGCGCGCCCGGCGAGCAAGCCGGTCGAGGACGCCGAAGACGCACCCGTCGTGGCCAAGGCGCCGCAAGTGCCACCGCCGCGTTTTGCCCTGCAATTGTTGCGTGCCGGCCGTTGCCTGCTGCTGGTGGAGTTACCCACAGGCGGTGCGTTCCAGACTCGCGATCCGGCCTATTTGTTGCTCAAGGACATGCTGCGCGCCGCCGGTCTGCCGGACAGCCCGCAAATTGTCGGCGAACCGGTTCGCTGGCCGCTGCTGGCACGCGGAACCATGGATCAAGGCCCGGAGGCAGCCCGTGATTTCGTTCAGGGGTTCCTTTCGGCTCGCCTGGAAGACGCGCCTTGTGTATGCCTGTGGTTGATCGGCCTGCCGGCGGTGCGTTTTGCCGGTGAGGCAAATGCTGAAGCCTACAACCGCGAACTTCAGGTTGAAGGCCTGGGGTCGGTCTGGGCGCTACCTGGCCTGGAATTATTAATGGAAGAGCCACAGCGTAAGGCTGATGCCTGGCAAGCCATGCGTCGGCTGATGGCGCGTTGGAAAGAATCGAATGAGTGACGCTGTATCGTTCCGCCCGATGACCGAAGCGGATTTGGACGCTGTACTGAAAATCGAATACGCGGCGTTCAGCCATCCCTGGACCCGCGGGATTTTTCTTGATGGCCTGGGCAAATACCAGATCTGGCTGATGTTCGAAGGTCAGCAACAGGTTGGCCACGGCGTCGTGCAGATCATCCTCGATGAGGCGCATCTGCTGAACATCACGGTCAAGCCGGAAAACCAGGGGCGCGGGCTGGGTTTGAGGCTGCTTGAGCACTTGATGTCCCGTGCTTATGAAGCCAAAGCCCGGGAATGTTTCCTGGAAGTGCGCGACAGCAATCAGGCGGCGTTCCGTCTGTATGAGCGTTATGGTTTCAATGAAATCGGTCGCCGCCGCGATTACTACCCGGCAGTCGGTGGGCGTGAAGATGCGGTGGTGATGGCCTGCACGTTGGTGGATTGAGCCTACCGATTGCCATCAATCGGATCGCGCTCCGCCAGTTCAGCCTCATCCAGCCCGTAGCCGCCGCCGATCTCGTCCTCATCGACAATACTCAAGTCCCAATCAGCCTGTTCGCCTTCTCCAGCCTCATGAGCGTCGCGGGCGCCATCTTCACGGATCAGGTTTCCAGGGCTCATGTCGTCATCGGTGGACTCCTCATCATCGGCCGAGTCCCCGGTCATACTTGTTTCACGTACGCGTTCTGTGGGCATTTGTTGCTCACGCTCGTGCTCGCGGGTCAGGCCACCGATAGTCTCGCCGGGTTCTTCTTCATCGAAATCCAATTCGCGCATTGAGCCCATGCGGTCTTCGTTGTCGTCGATAGGCTCGGGTTGAACCGCGCCGTAAGGACGTCGTGAATCAGTCATGGAAATTCCTCATAATGTGGGGCCTTATAGGGTGGACAGGCGTTATCCTTAAAGATTCCAAGGCATTTCTGTTCGGCTACTGCAACATCCGCGTGACCCCGACGGGCGGTTGTCTGTCAAAGCAACGCACCATTCTTGAGGCTTCAGAGCATGAACGAATTACAAGATCTGATTGATAACAACGCGCGTTGGGCCGATGCGATCAATCAGGAAGATCCTGAGTTTTTCGCCAAACTGGCCCGCCAACAAACCCCTGAATACCTGTGGATCGGTTGCTCCGACGCACGCGTACCGGCCAACGAAATCGTCGGCATGCTGCCTGGCGACCTGTTCGTGCACCGTAACGTTGCCAACGTGGTACTGCACACCGACCTCAATTGCCTGTCGGTGATTCAGTACGCAGTGGACGTGCTCAAGGTCAAACACATCCTGGTCACCGGCCACTACGGTTGCGGCGGTGTGCGCGCCTCGATGCAGGACCGCCAGTTGGGCCTGATCGACGGCTGGCTGCGCTCGATTCGCGATCTGTATTACGAACACCGCGAAGAGCTTGGCCAATTGCCGACTGAAGAAGAGCGGGTCGACCGTCTCTGCGAGCTCAACGTGATCCAGCAAGTGGCCAACGTTGGCCATACCAGCATCGTGCAAAATGCCTGGCACCGCGGGCAGAGCCTGTCGATCCACGGTTGCATCTATGGCATCAAGGACGGTCGCTGGAAGAGCCTTAACGCGACCATCAGCGGTTTCGAGCAACTGCCGCCGCAATACCGTTTGCGTCCGGTCGGTGCCTTGTAAACAGCGCAAAGCCTCTGTTCAGCAGGGGCTATGTCGATGCCAGTGTTGCAAGAACTTCTGGCCTTCGGCGTTTGGCGGATCATCGTAGCCGGTGATCCAGCCACGGCAATCGGGCGAGCCGCACTGACAGGCGAACTGACGCGTCAGCTTCTCTTCAGTACTGGCGTAGTCCATGCACAGCACAGTGCCGGGTGCGATGTCCTTCAGCGCCCATAACCACAGCTCGCTCATGTCGAGAAAGACGTTCGGGTCGCAGGAATGCAGCAGTAGCCCGGAAAAAAACGGATCGTAGACGTGGATACCCGGCGCCAGTTGCAGGGTATGCAAACGGCGGGTATGCATCAGCAGTCCCGATACCCGACAGATACGACTGATACGCAGGTAATTGCGCTGCGCGGTGATTGCCGCACCGCGCCCATCGTCAGTCTGGATTACCGTGAAGTGAGCTTTGGAGGGGTAGCCCTGACGGGCCCTGAGTTCTTTGTTCGGGTAAATGCAGCTCGACAGCGTAGCTGCCTTGTCGCTGACCTGGGGTTTCATGACGATCCTTGTTTATTGGGCGCTGCGACCACAGGAGGCTGGCGATCCTGCCAGCCCTGCAGCACATGGGTACGCCTAAAGAGTCTCGCAAATGAAACAGAGGGTCTACTGTCAGATCTGACAGGCGATAGAGGCTGCCAACTGCGTCAGCGAACGCTTACGCAGTTGGCATTCCCGCAGGATTACAGGTGTGATGCAGCCAGTGCGGGTGCAGGCACTTTCAACTGGTCCAGCTGGGGTTTGATGTCCGGTGCCGAGCACTTGGCTGCGGCTTGCTCGGGCGTCAGATTGCGGATCGAGGTGTAGAACAGCTCGCAGGTTTTCTCTTTCTGGGCTACTTGCCAGGTTTGCGTGCAGGTGTTGAGTTGTGCGCTCGGGTCACTGCCGGGTTTGCTGCCCATCCCCGCTTGCCAGCAAGCCGCACTCAAGTCCTGGCCCATCACCTTCAAACCCACGGCATCGGCCTTGGCCTGATCGTCGTTATAGTTCGCCGGGTCGGCCGCATACCAGATGTAGCTAGGGTGGTTGGAACCCAGCACCGGCACCTTCACGCCTGGGGTCGGGATGATTTGTGCCAGGCCCAACACGGCTACGGTCTGCCCATACTGCTCCTTGACCCAGTTGCGCACCGGTGCGCCAAACGCGACCATCGGCAAGGTCACGCCGCTGCTGGTCTGGCTGAATTGCTTGACCAGGGTGGTCTGGTAGTCCTTGAAGTAGCCGTAGACGCCTTCAAGGTCCTTGCCGGCGGTGGAGGGGGCGGCAATCGGCGCGATGTCGATGATGGTCTGGTAGGCCGGTGTTTGTCCGGCGGCGATACCGTTGGCAGTCAGTAGCGTGGCCCAGCGGTCGGTGGTCTTCGATTCCAGGTAATCCTGGGCCTGGGTCAGCGAATAGTCCGGTGGGAAGTGCAGCAGCTCGACACTTTTGCGGTTTTCCAGCGCCATGCCCAAGGGCAGGAACAGGTACCAGCTGTACGCCCACTTGCCGTCGGCATTCAGCTTGTTGGCGCCGGCGTGGGCCAGATCCCCGGCATCGAGCAATGCAGTCAACGGTTTTGCGTAGTCCTTTGGCACGCCACTGATGTTTGCGTAGAGCTGATTGTTATCGGTTTTTACATGGACCTTTGCCGTGGCGTAGCCATCTCGTTGAACGCTTTGGGTCAGGTAGTGCTCGACCGTTTGCTCCAGCGTCCAGTTGCGATAGCAAATCACGTTGCAGTTGTTGGGGTAGGCGAACAGCTGCGTTACCCGTTCGGTACTGCCCAGTTTCAGGTCGGTATCGGCGTGGGCGGTAGCACTCAAGGTAAGGGCGGCGAGGGTGAGGCTCAATCCTGCGAGTTTGAACATGCTCAGATCCTTTTCAGCGTGGGTCCTCGAAAGCGAGGGCGGTTACATACTGAAACCACTTGCGTTGATAGGTCTAGTACCCACGCGAAAAGATCGCAAGACTGAAAGTCAATCAGCCGGAAAAATGCAGCGCATTGCTCAAATCGCCCATCGGCTTCTGGCCTCGGGCAATCATTGCGGTATCGCGCTGCTTGATCCCGTCGAGCGTCTCAAGCTGGAACACCCGGGTGATCAACCGCAGGATCGACGCGGTGTCGTACACCGTGTGATCCACCGTGCTTTTACGGGCGAACGGCGACACCACCAGCGCCGGCACCCGCGTGCCTGGGCCCCAGCGATCACCTTGCGGCGGTGCGACGTGGTCCCACCAGCCGCCGTTTTCGTCGACCGTGACCACCACCACCATGTTTTTCCACTGCGGGCTTTCGCGCAGCACCTTCAAGGCACGGACGATATGCCGGTCACCGGACGCCACGTCTGCGTAACCGGCATGCATGTTCAGGTTGCCCTGGGGTTTGTAGAAACTCACCGCCGGCAACTTCCCGGCTTCGGCATCGGCAAAAAAACGGTTGGTGGTCGACTCGTCACCCAGACCGCCATCGCGCAGGTGTTTACTGCGTTCTGCCGGGTTTTCCGGACCCAACTGCTTGAAGTAGTTGAACGGCTGATGGTGATACTGGAAGTTGGGGATCTTCGGAATGCCCCCCGAGTCCTTGAACTGGTCCAGCGTCGCCTGCCAGGCGCCGGCGTACCAGGCCCAGTCGATGTTCTTCTTCGACAGCTTGTCACCGATGTGTTCATGGGTTTGCGGTACCAGCACGCTGGGTAGATCGGCTTTGGCGTATTCCGGGCGTTCCGGGTCGCGGATCCAGGTCGGCCAATAAGGCGGGGCCATGGTGTTGACCGCATATCCATCCGGGGTCAGGGCGCTGGGGCCGAACTGCGGTGGACCGCTCATGGCGCTGGCCGGGGATTTCTCCAGCGGCTTGAGTCGTGTGTCGAGCGGGTCATCGCTTTGCAGCGAAGCGATTTGCGCCTTGGCCACCGAGTTGGCCGCATCCGGGTAAAACGGCACAGTGGCACTGATCAGGTATTGATGGTTGAGAAACGAGCCACCGAACGCACCCTGGAAGAAGTTATCGCAGAGTACGAACTCCCGGGCCACGTCCCACAGACGCAGGGAATAACGGCTTTGGGCGTAATGCCCCATGGTCAAGCCGCCCGAGTCGGCCCAGGCGACAAAGCGGTCGTTCTTGCCGCCGTTGATCTGCATCTGGTTCTGATAGAACACATGCCATAGATCTCGTGTCACCAGGCCAAGCGGCAAGTCTTCGCCATTCGGGCCTTTGAGGGCGTAGGGGGCGTTGGGCAAGTGCTCCTGAAATTGGGCTTCGTTCGGATAGGTCACGCCATCAAGAGTTTGCGGACCGATCTGCAGCACACCACCCCAGGCCGGCGGCAAGGTTTCCAGCAGGCTGCCATCCCGGTCGCGCTGTTGATAATCCTCAGGCTTGAGCGCTGACAACGGTTTTTCAAGGCCAGGAAAATCACTGAACAGGTTATTGAAGCTGCGGTTCTCGGCGAAGATCACCACCACGTTTTTCACCTGATCGCGCAACGCCTTGTCCAGCTCGGCAGGCGACAGCGGCCGCTCTTCCGGCTTACCCGGCGTCTCGCCAGTGTTGCCGCACGCACTCAGCGTTGCGCCGACGCCGAGGACTGCAACGCCCCCCAGAAAGCGCCGACGGCTGGTGTCGGTGGGGCTGTCGTCTGCTGGAGGAGGTGCGTCGTTGCCGGTTTTGTCGTCGTTCATCCTGAATCCTGTTTTGCGGAAAAGTGTTGCCGTATATTTCGGCTGGACGCTAGCAGCGAGATATGACGGCGAGGTGACAAGAGGGTTTCAGCCCCCTTTTTACTAAGGCATCACCGGCGCCACATACGTCAGCGTCGTCCCCAGCGCCCACAACAGAAACAGCACCAGAGGCGTGTGCACCAGCAGTTGCACGAACGAAAACCCGATCAGGTCCCGCGCCTTCAAGCCGAGCACGCCAAGCAGCGGCAGCATGTAGAACGGGTTGATCAGGTTGGGCAGGGCTTCGGCGGCGTTGTAGATCTGTACGGCCCAGCCCAGGTGGTATTTAAGGTCGTTGGCGACTTGCATCACGTACGGCGCTTCGATAATCCATTTACCGCCGCCGGACGGAATGAAGAAACCCAGGATCGCCGAGTACACACCCATCAGCAGGGCATAGGTGTCGTGGGACGCGATGCTGACGAAGAAGGTCGAGATGTGGTGCGCCAGGGTCTGGCCGTCGGTGCCTTTGACTACGGTCATCAGCGCGGCAATGGAACCGTACAGCGGGAACTGGATCATCACGCCCGTGGTGGTCGGCACCGCGCGGGCCACCGCATCGAGGAAGCTGCGCGGGCGCCAGTGCAGCAGTGCACCCAGCATCAGGAACAGGAAGTTGTAGGTGTTCAGGCCCGAGATCGCGCTGATCGCCGGTTTGGTCGCAAACTCATGAAACAACCATCCGGCCGCCAGCAGCACCAGCAAAATAGTCAGTATCGGGCTGTATTCCAGCCATTCGCCAGGGCGAGTGCGTGGCTGTGGTGCCGGCAGGCTGAAGCTTGGGTCGATGCCGCAGGCCTTGGCGTCACGGGCGGAGTTCGGGCCAGGGGCGGTGGCATAGGCAATGATCAACGAGACCACGATCAGCGCCAGCAAGAGCACACCGGACTGCCAGAGGAAAATTGTTTGGGTGAATGGAATCATCCCGGTGATCGACAGGATCGACGGCGGCAAACTGGCCGGGTTGGCCTGCAACTGCGCTGCCGACGAAGACAGTCCCAGCGCCCAGACTGCGCCGAGCCCCAGGTAAGCGGCGGCACCGGCGGCGCGATAATCCATGTGCAGATCGGTACGGCGCGCCAGTGCACGCACCAGCAAACCGCCAAACACCAGCGACAGCCCCCAGTTGAGCAATGATGCGACCATGGAAATCAGGGCGACCCAGGCCACGGCCGAGCGACCGTTTTTCGGGATGCGCGCCAGGCGGTCGATCAGTTTCACCGCCGGTGGCGAGCTGGCGACCACATAGCCGCCGATCACCACGAAGGCCATTTGCATGGTGAACGGGATCAGGCTCCAGAAGCCGTCACCGAAGGCCATCGCGGCATCGGTGGGCTTGGCGCCCATGATCATGGTGGCTACGGCAACGATAATGACCGCGAGCGCGGCAAACACCCAGGAGTCGGGAAACCAGCGTTCGGCAAAGTTCGAGCAGTGCAGGGCAAAGCGGGCGGAGCGGCTATCTTCGATTGCAGCGGCCACGGAAGTACCTCGATTTTTATGTTTATTGTGGTGCGGACCGGGCCGCGCGGGCCCTTGCGGTCAGACATAAACAGTAAATCAATCAAGAGGGTTTTGCGGTGCTCTTTTGCTGATGTGTGACTATGGTCTAACGGGTTGTTCGAACGCGTTTTTGCGTAGACCATGGGCGCCGTGATTTTTTTTGCCTATTTCAGAGCCTGTTTTCATGACTGCCACCGCTGCCAATCGACCTGCGCCGTTCTCCCGGTCTGACTACAAGACCCTGGGCCTGGCGGCGCTCGGCGGGGCACTGGAAATCTACGACTTCATCATCTTCGTATTTTTCGCCCTGACCCTCAGCCAGCTGTTCTTTCCTCCGGAAATGCCCGAGTGGCTGCGTTTGCTGCAAAGTTTCGGGATTTTTGTCACCGGTTACCTGGCGCGGCCGCTGGGCGGGATTCTGATGGCGCACTTCGCTGACCGGCTGGGGCGCAAGAAGGTCTTCAGTCTGAGCATCCTGATGATGGCGCTGCCGTGCCTGCTGATCGGGATCATGCCGACCTACGCCCAGATCGGCTATTTCGCCCCGTTGCTGTTGTTGCTCCTGCGAGTGCTGCAAGGCGCGGCGGTGGGCGGTGAAGTGCCTAGCGCCTGGGTGTTCGTGGCCGAGCACGCACCGGCCGGGCACCGGGGGTATGCCTTGGGCTTCCTGCAGGCCGGATTGACCTTTGGTTACTTGATCGGCGCGTTGACCGCGACCTTGCTGGCGCAGGTCTACACCCCGACGGAGATCCTCGATTACGCCTGGCGTTACCCGTTTCTGTTAGGTGGCGTGTTCGGGGTAATTGGTGTCTGGCTGCGCCGTTGGCTGAATGAAACGCCGGTGTTCATGGCCATGCAGGCCAGTCGCGAACGGCATGTCGAGCTGCCGCTGCGCACAGTATTGCGTGAGCATCGGCTGGCAATGCTGCCGGCGGTGCTTCTCACCTGCGTGTTGACCTCGGCGGTGGTGACCTTCGTCGTTATCACCCCGACCATGATGCAAAAAACCTTCGGCATGACCGCCAGCCATACTTTCGCCCTGAGCAGTCTGGGCATCGTGTTTCTGAACATCGGTTGCGTGATCGCCGGGTTGATCGTCGACCGCATCGGCGCCTGGCGCACAGTAATGCTCTATAGCCTGCTGCTGCCGTTGGGGATTGGCGTGCTCTATACCAGCCTGATTGGCGGTGCTGACTGGATTGGCCTGGCCTATGCCATTGCCGGTCTGGGTTGCGGGGTGGTCGGCGCGGTGCCGTCGGTGATGGTCAATCTGTTCCCGGCGCGGATTCGTGTCTCGGGGATTTCCTTTACCTACAACATCGCCTACGCCATTTGGGCCAGTATCACGCCGTTGTTGTTGATTGGCCTGATGCCGTGGAGCCCATGGATCTGCGTGATGTTCTGCGCGGTGATGGGGGCGGTCGGGATTGGCGCAGCGCTGTACTTCGGCTCACGCCTGCCACGGGTCGATCATGCGGCTGGCGTGGCCTGCAGTCCCTGAGGCACTTCAATCGTGAGGCCGGTCTTAGCCACGCGGTGCCGGTTCAGGCTCGAGCGCGACGATCATATCGACTTCGACCGAGGCATTTTTCGGCAACTGGTACACGCCCACCGAGGTCCGTGTGTGAACACCGGCTTCGGCAAAGATCCGGTAAAGCACTTCCGATGCGCCGTCGGCGACTTCACTTTGTTGCGTGAAGTCGGCGGCGCTTTGCACATAGACATTAATGCGCAAGATCTTCTTGATGCGTTCGAGGTCGCCGAGCAACTGCATGAGGATCGCCAATGCGCGCATCGTGCAGATCTGCGCCGCATGTCGGCCTTGTTCCAACGACACCTCGGCACCGACCCGGCCCACCACCATTACCGTGTTTTCAATGCGTGGAATCTGTCCGCTGATGTACACCTCATCACCGTTTTGCACCGCAGGCACGTAGTTGCCGCCAATGCGCATTTCACCGTCGAAGCGGTGCCCCAGCTGTTGGGCGATGCCATCGAATAGCGCTTTGCGTGACTGATCCATGTGTCGATTCCCCTGTGGATGGCGGTGGTGCAGCGCAGACTATAGCGTGTTGAATCACCCTTCAAAACGCCGGTTTTGAGGTATTTCGGGCGCATAGTGGCTAGATGCCAACTATTTTTGTAGGACAACCGGGCAAAGCTCTTCAGAAAAACCGGGTAAGGCCGATGGTAAGTCTGAAGGACGCTCTCAACCCTGCCCATCGGTGCATCGCAATGTTCAATAAACGTTTGAAGCAGGAGCTGTCGGCTCTTCGCGAGGAACTCTCCAGCCTTCAACAAGTGAAGGAAAGCCTGGAAAGCGAGATGCTCGTGCTCACCCTGGACCCTGATGGGCGGGTGCATTCGATTAACCAGAATTTCGCCCAGGAAATGCTCTACAAGGGCAATGACCTGATTGGCCGGCACATCGAAGAGATCGTTCCGGCCCATGTCAAAACCGATGAGTTTCACCAGCGCTTCAAGAATGCCCTGACCCGTGGCGAGCACTTCGCGGGCGCCGTGCGCCTGCTCAGGGGCAATGGTGAAGAAGCGTGGTTGCGCTCTATTGCCCAGCCGATTCGTAGTTCGGACGGCCGGATCAAACACTTTTCGATTTACTCCAGTGACCTGACCCGCACCATCGAAGCGTCTCGTGAACACGAGAACCTGATCGGCGCGTTGGTTCGTTCAACGGCAGTCATCGAATTCGACCTCAATGGTAATGTATTGTCGGCCAACGAGCGGTTCCTGAACGGGATGGGTTACAGCCTGGCGCAGATCAAAGGCAAGCATCACCGCATGTTCTGTGAGCCCGAGGAGTACAACAGCTCCGCGTATCAGGACTTCTGGCGACGCTTGAACGCCGGCGAATTCATAGCCGACCGCTTCAAGCGTGTCGACAGCCATGGCCGAGTGGTCTGGCTCGAAGCATCCTACAACCCGGTGCACGACGCCAATGAAAAGCTCTACAAAGTGGTCAAGTTCGCCACCGTGATCACTGATCAGGTCAATCAGGAACAAGCAGTTGCCGAAGCGGCGAACATCGCTTACAGCACCTCGTTGCAGACCGATAGCTGTGCACAACGCGGTACCGCCGTGGTCACTCAGGCGGTGGACGTGATGCGTGAACTGGCCAGGCACATGCAGCAGGCTGGTGAAGGCATCGAGGCGCTGAACGAACAGTCGCTGGTGATCGGCACCATTGTCAAAACCATCAGCGGCATTGCCGAACAGACCAACCTGCTGGCGCTCAACGCCGCCATCGAAGCGGCCCGTGCCGGTGAGCAGGGCCGAGGTTTTGCAGTGGTGGCGGACGAGGTCCGGCAACTGGCTTCGCGCACCAGCAAGGCCACCGACGAAATTGTCGGTGTAGTGCGTCAGAACCAGGACATGGCGCGCGATGCCGTGGTGCTGATGACGGATGGCAAGCTCCAGGCCGAACAGGGTTTGGCACTGGCCGCCGAGGCGGGCACGGTGATCGTCGAGATCCAGGATGGCGCACAGAAAGTGGTTAACGCGGTCGGGCAGTTCGCCAATCAGTTGTCGACGTAAGCGCGGCTCGATTGAGCCTCGTCAGATCCAAAGATCATTCAGCGCCGTACGCTCTCCGCCTTCGCTCCCGGTATTGAGCACGCCCTTGGGTTCGATCAGCAGCAGTTTGACCTCTTGTTCGGCAAACGGCTTGTGCTCGACGCCCTTGGGCACCACGTACATTTCGCCTTGGGACACCAGCACCTGACCATCGCGAAAATCGATGCGCAGTTGGCCTTCGAGGACGATAAACGTTTCGTCGGTGTCCTGATGGTCGTGCCAGATGAAATCTCCCAGTAGCTTCACCACCTTGAACTGGTAGTCGTTCATTTCGGCGATGACCCGCGGCGACCAGTGTTCGTTGATCTGCACCAGCTTGTTGGCAAAATTCAGGCTTTGATATGACTGCATGGCACGGCTCCCGTTGGTGATTGTGAGCCCACGGTAGCGCTGCGGCGTAGCGCACTTCTTGCACGATTGTGCGTGGCTCAGCGGCGGTGCATTTTCATCCAGCGGGCGGGTGACAGACCGTAGGTTTTGCCAAACTGCCGGGTCATGTGGCTTTGATCGCTGAAGCCTGCGATCAGCGCAGCGTTGGTCAGCGATTCACCTTGAATGAGTAGCGAGCGCACCAGGTCCAGACGGCGCATGGTCAGGTAGCGATAGGGGCTGGTGCCGAACAGCAAGCGAAAGTCCCGCGACAGACTCCAGCGATCACGCCCGCTGTGTTCGGCGAGTTGATCCAGGGTCACCGATTGGTCGAGGGCGCTGTGCATGAATTCGCGAGCGCGTTCTGCCGCCAGGTAATCGAAACTCTGACGATGGCTGGGTACTCCCGATACGGCACTCATGGCCTGCGCCAGATCAAACAGCGCATCCTGCTGCTCCAGCGGGTCGAGGGGGCGATCGATACTCTGCAACAGGACCTCGGTCGCAGCGAACAAGCGTGGATCAGTGGAAATACCGGTCTTGATAAAGGGCAACGGCTGGCCGCCGAGCATCTGCTGGATCAGTGCGGGCTCGACGTAAAGCATCCGGTATTTGAAACCATCCTCGGTACCGGCCTCGCCATCGTGGACTTCGTCGGGGTGCAACACCATGGTCCCGCCCGGCAGGCTATGCCGCCAACCGCCGCGATACTGAAAGCTCTGCACGCCGGACAGTGTGCGGCCAATGGCATAGGTGTCGTGACGATGAAGGTCGTAACCATGGCCCGAAAAAAACGCCTCGATACGCTCCAGCCCGCCCGAGTCGGGGGCTCGCTGGAACCAGTCGGTGAGGATTTTCTGCTTGCCCATGGGTGAGTCTTCGTGACCGGGTGTTCGGTGGCGAACACGGTAGCTCAGGTGCAGGCTGACTGTCAGCCGGATAACCGGTTGATTGATCCATCTGCGTTTTACTCGGGAACTGAGTCTTTAACCGGTTCCGCTTGCCGTGTTAAGAAACACTACTTTTAGAGACGAGGTTCGCTGATGACCGGTTCCAGCAATACACAGGTCTACCTGTTTTCCTACGGAACCCTGCAGGACAAGGCCGTGCAGCTCGCCAACTTCGGTCGCGAATTGTCCGGTAGTGCGGATCAGATGCTCGGTTACGAGCAGTCCTGGGTCGAAATTACCGACCCCGAAGTATTGGCCACCAGCGGCAAGACTCACCATCCGATCCTGCGCCCCGGCGGCGCTGACAGTGTGCCGATTCCCGGTATGGTGTTCCGGATCACGCCAGCGGAGTTGGCGGCTGCTGACAGTTATGAAGTCTCGGATTACAAACGAGTCAGCGTGGTGCTGGCGTCCGGGATCGAGGCGTGGGTGTATGTGAGTGCCTGAGTTGGTAATGGATGTCCTTCCAGCGGAAGCTAGCCATTCACGGTTCAAATGCTTCTGACCGGTTTGATCAGGCTCTCTGCTGGAATCCCGAACAGCTCATGGAGTTTCCAGATCATCGGCAGCGTCAATGCGCGTTTGCCGTTCAGCACCTCATACACTCTGTTTGTCCGGCCAATGGCTGGCGCAAGATCAGCGGCAGACAAGCCCGACTGTTCCATGCGAAATTTGATCGCATCGATCGGGTTGGGCAGGTCAACCGGGAACTGCTTTGCTTCGTAGGCTTGAATGAGGGTGATCATGACGTCGAAGTAGTCACCTTCAGGCGTGCCTGGTTCTGGTTCGTTGTCGAATAGCGCAGACACTTCCTTGAGGGCCGTACGGTAGTCCTGTTCGGTGTGAATCGGACGAATATTCATGGGTTACTCCATTTCAACGGTATCGGCGTCGATAGCGTCGTATTGCTGGTGGGTGCTAAACAGCCCCAAAGCGGTAGGCCACGGCGACGACGAGTCGATAGTCGTTGCCCTGATAAGGGCCTACCTCGCGGTAAGCCCTTTCTCGTTTCCAGTCCCGATCAATCCCCCAGCGCTTCACCTTCACGCCGTGGATCGGCGCCGCCGGCCCAGGAGGCTTTGCCCTGCGCGTCACGTACCCGAACGATGGCCTGGGTACCGCTGGTCATGTCAATTTGATTGACGGTATGTCCTTTGTCCTTGAGGGCCTGGATCAGCGCCGGGCTGAACTGGCCTTGTTCCAGCTCGGTCGAGCCATTGCGGCTGCCGAAGTTGGGCAGGCTGATGGCGGCTTGCGGGTCGAGGTTCCAGTCGAGCAGGCCGACCACTGACTTGGCAACGTACTCGATGATTTGCGAGCCGCCGGGCGAGCCGAGTGTCGCGACCAGCTCACCGCTCTGACGATCAAAGATCAGCGTCGGCGCCATGGATGAGCGCGGACGCTTGCGGGGTTCGACACGGTTGGCCACGGGTTGGCCGTTTTCTTCGGGGATGAACGAGAAGTCGGTCATCTGATTGTTGAGCATGAAACCCTGCACCATCAGGTGCGAGCCGAAGGCCGCTTCAACGGTGGTGGTCATCGACACGGCACCGCCCTGATCGTCGACGGCCACCACTTGCGAGGTAGAGATCCGCAGTGGTGAGCGGTCTGGGGCGTAGGCCACCTGGATGCCCGGTGGCGTGCCGGGTTTGGCGCTGCCCATGCTGCGATCGCTGATCAACGTTGCGCGACTGGCCAGGTAGGCAGGGGAGACCAGACCGGCGACCGGGACCGGCACGAAGTCCGAGTCGGCGACGTACTGCGCGCGGTCGGCGTACGCCAGGCGCTCGGCTTCGGCGATCAGGTGCACGGCTTCAGGCGCGGGTTCGAGACCTGCCGGTTTGTTGCTCTTGAGTGGTTTCAGTCGCGCCAGAGTGAAGCGACTGTCGTAGCTTTCGAGTGCCTGCAAGGTGCCGAGGATCTGCGCCACGGCGATCCCGCCCGACGATGGCGGCGGCATGCCGCACACCTGCCAGCGCTTGTAGTCGGTGCACAGCGGGGCACGTTCTTTGGCGCTGTAGCCGTTGAGGTCGTTCAGCGACAGGCTGCCGGGGTTGGAATTGCCTTGGACCTTGGCGACGATCTCCTGGGCGATCGGACCTTGATACAGCGCATTCGGGCCTTCTGCGGCAACGCGTTTCAGGACCTTGGCCAGTGCCGGGTTTTTCAGCAGCGTGCCAGCGGCTTTCGGGCTGCCATCGGCATTCAGGAAGTACGCAGCCATGTCGGGCGAGCGCGACAGGAACGGATCGGAGGCGATCATCGTGTGCAGGCGCGGCGAGATTGCAAAACCCTTTTCCGCCAGGGCAATGGCCGGCTCGAACAGCTTCGCCCATGGCAAACGACCGTGCTTTTGATGGGCCAGCTCCAATGCACGCAACACCCCCGGTGTTCCGACCGAACGACCACCAATCTGAGCGTCGGGGAAGGGCATGGGTTTACCGTCGGCTTGCAGGAAGAGCTTTTCAGTCGCGCCAGCGGGTGCGGTTTCGCGACCGTCGTAGGTGCGCACGGCCTTGCCGTCCCAGAGCACGATCAACGCGCCGCCACCGATCCCCGAGGATTGCGGCTCAACCAGTGTCAGCACCGCTTGCATGGCGATGGCGGCATCGATTGCCGAACCGCCCTGACGCAACATCTCTCGTCCCGCTGCGGCTGCCAGTGGGTTGGCCGCTGCCGCCATGTGTCTGGCAGCGTATTGGGTGTGCAGGTCGGTGCGATACCCCGAAGCGATTTCCGGGGCCACCGGCAAGGCGCTGACGGACGGCGAAGCGGGCGGGGCGTTGCAGGCCGCGAGGGTCAGCGCGGTGGCTAGCAGCGACAGGCCACTCAGGCGGGAGCGGTTCAAGTGGAAGGCTGGGAACACGTGGAGCACTCCGTCCGTGGGATAAGGATCAACGGACTGTATCTGCGCATCGAGTCAGCTGCAACGCTGGCCTTGTGCGTATTGATCGATGGATGGGCAGCTTTTCCCTTCTTCGACGCAGGGTTTTTCTGTAGGGTCGGGGGCGCGAGATCTTCGCGGATAACCAGCCAATAACAAGTCCATAACAACAAGAGGCCGACATGCAGACCGAGTTCCCAACGCAGCCAAGTTACCGTTCGCAGCGCGAACAATTCGTCGCGGCAGCGACCGCAGCCGGCGCCCGGTTGACCGAATACCCGCACCCACTCAAAGGGCCGTTTGGCGAGTCCTTGAGCACTGACGTGGCGGTGCTCGGCGACCCCGGGGCAAAGCGTCTGCTGGTGATGTTGAGCGGCACCCACGGGGTCGAGGGCTTCTACGGTTCGGAGTGCCAGATCAATTGGCTGAACGAGTTCGGCAAACGCCCACTGCCCACCGATGTCGCGGTGGTGATGATCCACTTGATCAATCCCTGGGGCACGGCGTGGCTGCGTCGCGTCAACGAAGACAACATCGACCTGAACCGCAATCACCTGAACTTTGATCGGCCGTTGCCCGACAATCAGGCCTATGCAGCGCTGCACCCGATTTATGCCTTCAGCCAGTTACACGGCCCGGAGCGTGATCGCGCCGATGCCTTGCTCGCCGCGCAGTTGAGCGAGCATGGCTGGCCGGCAGTGATGTCGATTGTCGAGGGCGGTCAGCACAGTCATCCCGACGGTCTGTTTTACGGTGGGCTGGCGCCGAGCTGGTCGAACCGGACCTTGCATCGGATCATTGCGGCGCATCTCTCGCAGGCCGAGGTCGCGATGTGTTTCGACCTGCACTCCGGCGCGGGAGAGTACGGTCATCCGATGCTGCTGACCGTTACACAAGCAGCTTACCCGGCACTGGAACAGGCGCAGGCCATTTACGGTCCGTGGCTCTACACCATTCAAACCGGCGCGCAGACCCACAGCGAAACCGGGATTGCGGCATCGGCCACTGGCTACACCTCGCAGGCACTGCTCGATGCGTTGCCGCAGGTGCGCCTGATGCCGTTTGTCATCGAGTGTGGCACCTACCCGGGAGAGGCGGTGCATGCTCATCTGCGTGACGATCACTGGTTGCACCTGCACGGCAATCCGGGTGATGCCGTGGGGCGCGCGATCAAGCTGAATCTGGTTGAGCAGTTCTATCCCGCCGACAGTGACTGGCAGGAAATGGTCTGGGTTCGCACCCGACAGATATGGGAAAAGGCGTTGTCGGCATTGCCCACGCTATAGTCGAACGCTTCGGCGCTTGATGAACGCTGCGGCTCACATTGAGATGTGAGCCGTCGGTGGGCTGGGGACTTTTCTTCGGGCATAAAAAAACGGCCTACCTTTCGGTAAGCCGTTTTTAGTACTTGGTGGCTACACAGGGACTTGAACCCCGGACCCCAGCATTATGAATGCTATGCTCTAACCAACTGAGCTATGTAGCCAAGTGGCGCGCATTATTGGCTCGTAACGATGAAGTGTCAAGCGTAAATCTAAAATATTTCTCTACGCTTTCAACCGCTTATCAACCCGCCCCATAAAAACGGATGAGTTTTCAGCTTCAACCCAGCTGAAACCGCCCGGTATTCTCGCTCAAAGCCTTGCTGCCCGAACTCAAGGTGTCCGCCGCGAGGTTCACCGCCCGTGCACCTTCAAGCAGGCGCACGGCGGCCTGATCGACTTGCTGGATGTTGCCACTGACCTCATCGGCCGTGCTGGCTTGCTCTTCTACCGCCGTCGCGATCTGCGCCAGGGTATCGGTGACGCTTTGCACTGCGCTGGCGATTTCCCCCAGCCGTTCGCCGAGGCCGGTGACGGCTTGTGCGTCGGTTTGGGCCTGGCTGCAGGCGGCTTCCATCAGGCTCACGGCTTCGTTGACAGTGCTGCGCAGGCTGTCGACGGTGCCGGCGATCTGTGCAGTGGAGGATTGGGTGCGCTGCGACAGACTGCGCACTTCATCGGCGACCACCGCAAAGCCCCGGCCTTGTTCGCCTGCGCGGGCGGCTTCGATGGCGGCATTGAGTGCCAGCAGGTTGGTTTGCTCGGCCACGCCGCGAATAGTGTCCACCACCAATTGAATCTGCTGCCCTTGTTCACTGACCCGGCCAAGGGCGGCAGCAGTGTCGTTCAGGCGTTGATTGAGCTGCTGAATGCTCGCGGTGGTGCGTTGGCTGTCACGGCTGCTCTCGGCGGCGATGCGCTGGGTTTGCTGAGCGCTGCCTGACGCCTGCTCGCAATTCTGGGCGACCCCTTGCGAGGTCGCGGCCAGTTGCGTGGCCGCAGCAGCGATCTGGCTGATCTGCAACTGTTGGGCTTCGACTTCGCCCAGTGCCTCGCTGGCGTGAGTATTGAGGGCGCGCACCGCGTTGCCCAGTTGCAGGGTTTCGTGATCGACCCCCAGCAGGCTGGTGCGCAGTTGCACCACAGCAACGTTGAGCGCGGTGCTGATCGCTGCCAGCTCGTCGCGACCGTGCACCGGCACTTGCAGGCTCAGGTTGCCATCGCGCAAGGCTTCGGCGAGCAGCGTAATGCCGCTGGCGCTACGGCGGATCGAAGCTTGCAGGCAGATGAACAAATACAGCGCGGCCAGCAGCAGGCAACCGAGGACGCTCGCCACCAGGATGAACTGGCGAATGGCCGAGCCGTGGTAGTAGTCCAGACGCTGATCCAGTGACACCAGCGATTGCTGGCGCAGCGAGGCGAGGTCAGAGAGGAGGGCGTCGAGGTTGCGTTCGAAGTCTTCCGGTTTGAGCGTGATGCTGGCGCCGAACATGCCGTCATCCAGGCCTTTCAGTCCGGCATCCAGATGCTTGAGGCTATCGTGGTATTGCCCGGCCCAGGCCTGCAATGCACTGGGCAGCCGTGCTTCGAGCAGGCTGCCAGTCTTGATCAGTTGCTCGCGAGCATCACCAATGCGACCGCGCAGGTCGCGCAGTTGCAGGCGGCTTTGCAGTGAGAACTGTCCGGACACCACCGATGCCTGGCCGATGCTGGCGAGGCGCCCGACCCGTTCGATCAGGTCAGGCGCATGCTGGGTCGAGATCTGCGTCAGCAGGTAGGTTTCCAGCCAGGGAGCCAGTGTCAGGCGGTTATCCATGGCGATCTGTTCGCGCAGTGCTTGCAGCGCGCTGAGGGCCGCAGTGAAGCGCTCATAGCCATCCGGCCACCAACCGACGCTGCTCAGGCTTTTCGAGTCCAGACCGTTGAGCGCGGTTTGCAGGGTTTGATAGCGACTGAGGGTATCGGACTCGGCCCCCTCGGTTGTCAGCGCATGACCCAGATCGCTGACAGCTTGATTCAGTGCCGGCTGCACTGCATCGAACGCGGCCATCGCGGCGACAGTGGCCGGGGTTGGCTGGCGATTGGTTTCGGTGGCGCGCCAGCGGGCGGCGCGGTCGCGTTGGGCGGCGAGCAGATTGTCCAACGCATCGAGCGCTATCAACTGGTGCACACCGGCACGCTCGCCGGCAATCAGGCTGAGCTTGTCGCGGTAATCCTGGCCAATCATCCACAGGCTGCCCGCCAGCGGCAGGATAAACAGCAGAAACAACAACTGAAACTTGCGGGCGAAACCGAAACGCCCAAGCAGTCCAATCCCCGGTGCCAGAAAAGCCTGCATGCCCGACTACTCCTCTGGGCACCACGCACCAATGGCGTGCGGTCGCGGCGTGGTGGCCGCTACCCGTGCCCTCATAAAAGGCCTCGAAAGTTCACTTCGGCAGGCCTGATGGGACCGGCGCTGTGGTGAAACTTCCCATTCTCGATCCCCTTTGTAAGGGGCCGCGTTGAAGCGGATAAGTAAGGCAAGATTCAGACCATGGCACTGCGCTATTACGTGACGGTCGACAATCCAGAGGTCGTTAGCAGGCTAAGGGGATGGTATTGCTGCACCGAAAGATGGCACATTGACGCACCTGCAAGTGCACACCCATCCGTTGTATGGAAACTCTCATGGCTACCAGTAACGCTCAAACGGCCGCATCGCCGGCACTCGCGACTTCGCAAAGCAGCCCGTTGGTCATGCGAATCATCGGCGCGGTGGCGCTGGCGCATTTGATCAACGACCTGATTCAGTCGGTGCTGCCGTCGATCTACCCGATGCTCAAGGCCAATTACGGGCTGACCTTCACCCAGGTTGGCCTGATTACCCTGACGTTTCAGCTCACGGCGTCGCTGTTGCAGCCTTGGGTCGGTTACTACACCGATCGCCATCCCAAGCCGTATCTGCTGCCGGCAGGCGCGATCTGCACCCTGGTCGGCATTTTGATGATGTCCCAGGTCGGCAGTTTTCCGTTGATTCTGTTGGCAGCGGGGTTGATCGGAGTCGGCTCCTCGACCTTTCACCCGGAAGCTTCTCGCGTGGCACGGTTGGCCTCGGGCGGGCGTTTCGGGTTGGCGCAATCGACGTTCCAGGTCGGTGGCAACGCCGGCTCCGCATTTGGACCGTTGCTGGCGGCGGCGATCATCATTCCGTTCGGTCAGGGCAATGTCGCCTGGTTCGGATTGTTCGCCGTGTTTGCATTGGTGGTGCTGTATGGCATCAGCCGCTGGTACGCCAACCACTTGAGCCTGTTCAAGCTCAAGCAAGGCCAGGCGGCGACTCACGGGCTGTCGAAGGGCAGGGTGGTGAGCGCGTTGGTGGTATTGGGGCTGCTGGTGTTTTCCAAGTATTTCTACATGGCCAGCTTCACCAGTTATTTCACGTTCTACCTGATCGAGAAGTTCGACCTGTCGGTGGCCAGTTCGCAGCTGCACCTGTTCCTGTTTCTCGGAGCGGTCGCGGCGGGGACGTTCTTTGGTGGGCCGATTGGCGACAAAGTCGGCCGTAAGGCGGTGATCTGGTTCTCGATCCTCGGTGTTGCACCGTTCACCTTGATCCTGCCTCACGTCGACCTGTTCTGGACCAGCATCTTGAGCGTAGTGATTGGCTTCATCCTGGCCTCGGCATTCTCGGCCATCGTGGTTTACGCGCAAGAACTGGTGCCGGGTAATGTCGGCATGATCGCGGGGGTGTTCTTCGGCCTGATGTTCGGTTTTGGCGGGATTGGTGCGGCGCTGCTGGGGCATCTGGCGGATATTCACGGCATTGAATACGTGTACAGGCTGTGTTCGTTCTTGCCGCTGTTCGGAGTGCTGGCGATCTTTTTGCCAAGGACCCGAAAAGCCTGAGCAGAACCCTCGTGAGGCCAAGGCGCTGACGATCCCGTCGGCGCTTTTTTTTGCGTTCAGATTCGCCACGTCACCGGGAAAAGCGACGGGATCGTGGATAAATAGGGGGCGTTATCAAGGGGCTCTAAACAGGTATTCATGAAAACTCGCGACTGAAACAACATCGGAACCCAGTCCCTTAAATAGGTCGTGCCATTTGAAAAATGCGACCAGGTCTATAGCCGGCAATGTCCATCTAGTTGCCAGGAGGGGCAATCAGGCAATGCACCTGGGTTGCTTTTTAGCGCAAATCTGTACATTGAGTTTCCTTGCATTTAACCAATAATCGGGCACCTCCTACGCCCATCCCGCGGGGGTTCAATCACCACAGGAAGACACTTGTGAGCATCCATACCCGTACTAAACGATTGACGGTTCCACAACTGGTCGCGATGAAGGGCCAACAGAAAATCGTATCCCTGACGGCGTATTCCAGTTCTATTGCCAAGCTGATCGACCCTATCGTCGATTTCATTCTGGTCGGTGACTCCACTGCAATGGTCGGCTATGGCCGGGCCTCGACACTGAGCATGCAGCTTGAAGAAATCATCGGCCACACCCGGGCCGTGGTTGACAGTACACGTCTGTCCTGTGTCATCGCCGACATGCCTTTCGGCAGCTATCAGGAATCCAACGAACAGGCCTTTCGCAATTGTGCCCAGGTCCTGGCGCGCACCGGTTGCGATGCTGTCAAGCTGGAAGCCAACAAGGCCCTGTCGGGTACCGTTGAATTCCTGGTGGCACGTGGTATTCCGGTCATGGCTCACGTCGGGCTGATGCCGCAGTTCGTCAATGTCATGGGTGGTTTCAAGGCTCAGGGTCTGTCCGCCGAAACCGCTGCGGTGATTGCCGAGGATGCCCGGGCCAACCTCGAGGCCGGAGCTTTCGGCCTGCTGCTCGAAGGTGTGGCCGAAGGTCTGGCCCGGCAAATCACCCTGGATTCGAAAATGCCCACCATCGGCATCGGAGCTTCACCGGCTTGCGACGGCCAGGTGCTGGTGACTGAAGACGTGCTGGGCTTGGGCGGTGAGCAGGTGCCGCGCTTCGTCAAACAGTACGCCGATGTCGGCGCGATGATTCGCGACGCTTGCGAGCGTTTTGCCGAAGAGGTGCGTCATGGCCGCTTCCCTGAAGCGCGGCATTGCTATGGGCTCTAGGTATGGCTAGTGCTCTTCGCCGATAGCCTGGGCCAGTTTCTTCAGGGCCAGGGGAATATCCTTGCTCCAGTCGAGGGTGTAGCTCAGGCGCAAATGATGCCGCCAGGCCCCCTGCTGGCTGAAGATTTCCCCGGGGGCGATGACGATGCGCTGAGCCAGCAAGCGCTCGAACACCCGCCGCATGTCCGCTGAGTGTCTGGCCTCGAGCCAGAAGGTCGCGCCGCCTTGGGGGGCGACCACCCGCAACTGGCCATCGGCGTGTTCCTCCAGCAGGGCCTTCATGCGTTTCATACGGTCCAGCAACATGGCTCGCAGCACCATCAGATGCTGATCGATGCGCTTGGAACTGAAGAGTTTGGCGATCGCTTTCTGACGGATCGGCGACAGGCGAAATGCCCGTTCCAGGAATAGCCGATGCAACTGCGGCCCGTGCCGACGACACAGGACATAACCGTAGGGCGCTTCCGAGCCGATGATCTTGTCGAAGGTCGAGAACACCAGCAGTTTTTCCGGATCGGCAAAATCGCGATAGCGGGCGGGGTTGGGGGAAAAGCAGAACTCACCGTAGCTGTCGTTTTCGAACAGCCAGACATCCCGCTCCGCCAGCCAGCGACAGATCTGCTGTTTATCCTGTGCTGGCATCAGGTTGCCTTGGGGAATGTTCACGGTCGACGACAGCACCGCCAGCCGGACGGGCTCACGCCTGAGCAGCTCACTGAGCGCGGGCAGGTTGAAACGTCCATCCTCGCCGAGGGGCACTTCGATCACGCGGATCTTCGCCGCCTGCAACTGGCGCAGGATTGCCCACGAGCAAGGTGATTCCACCAGCGCCACAGTGCCACTCAGATTCAGCGCACTGAGGGACAACTCCAGCACACTGCGCAGGTCCGAGCCGATATACACATGCTCGGCCTGCCAGTAGCGGTGAGTGGAACTGGTGTAGCGATCGGCCAGAGCGCCGCGCAGCTCGGGCTCGCCGAACGGCTGATAGAGCGGTGCATGGGAGCGTGGGTACTGCCGGGCCAGTTCGCGCTCCATCATCAGTAGCGGGTTTTCCAGCGACAACAGCATCGCTGGCGCATCGCTGCTAAGGGCCAGCATCCCTGGCTGGCGTGCGTTTGAGAACACCTTGTCGAGCAAGTTGGGCGAGTCTTCACTCAATAATTGTGCCGGCATCGCCTTGGTGAAGTAACCGAACTTGGGTTTTGCATAGATCCGCCCCTCGTCTTCGAGAAGCGAATAGGCGTACTTGGTCGTCGACACTGACACGTTCAGGCGCTGGGCCAGTTGCCGCAAGGATGGCAATTTCTGCTCAGGTTTCGAATGGGCGGTCTCAATCAACTCGACGAGATAGCGGTACACCGCCTGATAGACGAAGGAAGTGCCTTTATTTGTATCCATGTTCACTTACTGTCATCCCTGTGCGCCCACCTCATGACAACGCTGCCGACCTGGCGTGGTGTGCCTGAGGCGTGTTGTTTCAACAGTCTGCCATGCTGAGGGGGCGATCCCAAAAAGCAAAATCCCCGTATCATCGAGTGATCACGGGGATTTTGAGTCTATCGAGATCCGTGTAAACCACGGTCGCTGTTAGACGTTAAACCGGAAGTCGAGGCTGCAGGGGCCGTGGCTGAAGGGATGTTTGCGCTGGAATCAGAAATATAGTCACCCCCGTATACACTCTAATGTTGGCTACTCTTTTTTCAGGTCTTGATGCGCGGTTTGTCCCGCTTCCTGTAGATAAGTCATCCAGAGAGTGAATCACGGATTTTCTCGTGCTGAAAATAAAAAGTGAGAATTCGTGAACTGAGAATACACACTGCATGCACACCGATAAGTGGCGAGGTAGTCATGCAGATCATCCGCCGGAAAGCCGTTTGCAAAAAGCTGGGAGGCATCAACCCTTCAACGCTCTGGCGTCTTGAGCGTAACGCCCATTCCTTCCCAGCTTCCGTGCAATTAAGCGGTGGGGTAGTGTGCTGGTTTGAGCATGATCTCGATCTTTGGCTCGAATCTAAAGCTACCTGGACCTCAACCAGGGAGGGCATTAAAAATCGCTGACTACTTCAGGCCTTCCCAAGGTCAACGGATTCCTGCACCAAGGGTCATTCTGGCGTCGGCGCCAACACCCCAACTCCCAAATCATTAAAATTCCATTGCTTCGGTGGAAGTATTCCGCTCGCCCGTGTTACCCAAGATAGGCCGTTTTTGAACCACGCCTGACTCTTCGTTCCCGCAGGCGGCGCATGCCATCGGCCGTCGCGCAAGAAAAACGCAAGAGTGACTGGAATCGTGCATTTTTAATCATTTTTAATCATTTTCATTTTTTAACTATATATATAGTCGTTGCTTCCATAGCGAATTTTTTGCGCCCTATCGAATCTACACCAAAAAGGAATTTACATAATGACCTCTAACGAAAGAGGGTTTTGGGCTAGCGCTGCGCGTCATGTGAAAGGAAAAAAATTTATTGATGCCGTCCAGGTCAAACAATGGATCAAGAACTTAGTGGTTTCGCTGGTCGGCTTGGCCATGTGAGATACGGGAACGAAACAGCAAATGAAAACCTGAACATTCTTTTCGTATTCTGCGCATTTTGTTTGGCCGCCTCGTCAATCTACGGTTCCTGCAATCGACGATGTTTTTTGTAGTCAAATCCAACTGGAGAAGTAATATGTCCGTCAATCTCGTCATCAGCTTTAATGTAAAAGAAGAAAAGCTGCAATCGTTCAAGGACATCATGAACGACGTGAAGATCAATCTGCCGAAGGTGGATGGTTGCCAAACGGTCAAGATCCTCAATCACTTGGAAGATCCACTCGCGTTCACGCTAGTGGAAGCCTGGGATTCGCGTGAAATGCACGGCACCCACGTCGACCAGATGATCTCGAGCGGTCAGTGGAGCGTCATCGTCGAGCATCTGAGCAGTGCGCCGGTCAGCGGCTATTTCAGCGAAGTTTGATGCCGTAACGTCAGCGGCAGGGCGCGTGCGGCGAGTCCGGCCGCGCCTCCGGCGCCATCTCGGGCATACACGCGCTATTTGCTGTTATGTATTTTCTGCTATTTTCCTGGATATCCTCTTCGGTCCCGAACGTCCTACACGCTTGGGCAGCAGCATGTCGCGCTGCTGGATACTGTCCTGTCCAAATGGGGCGGCCAATTTGTTGAGAAGCCATAGCAATGACACTCGAAGTAGTACCGGCGGCGCTTTATTCGATGCGCAACGTAAAGCCTATCCTCGCTGACGGTAGCTCGTCCATTCTCCATAAAACGCTTGAAACGAACCTGGAAAACAAGGCGATCTATATCGCCACGCCGTTGATCGTCTACATCAAGCAGGGCAAGCAGATTATTCGCGACTATGACGCCATGGCCAATGTCGTCGACGAGAATCATTTGATTTTCCTCTCCAAAGGCGTTTACACGGTATCGGACTACGTCACTGGCAGCGATATCTTCGAGGCGGTGCTGCTGTTTTTCGACGACAAGCTGATCGCCAAATACCTGTTGCGCGCGGCCGGCACAGGCAATTTGCATACGGACGGCCTGCAGAAGAACGTGCGCGGCACTTATACCCTGCACGCCAATGAACAGATTCAGCGCTATATCGATTCGCTGAATTATGTCTACAAGGGCGCGGAGGGCTCCGACGCGTTGCTGGAATTGAAACTGCTCGAACTACTGCACCTGATCGCCATCCAGGACAAGTCCTTCCGTTTCCTGCGCGAGCTGTCCTGCGGCGGCAGCCGCAAACGCCGCCTCATCACCGACTTCATGGAGCAGTACTATTCGCACAAGCTGAAGATTGAAGATTATGCCCTGCTGACGGGACGCAGCGTGTCGACCTTTATCCGCGACTTCAGGCGCAGTTACAACACCACCCCGAACCGCTGGATCATCGAAAAAAAAGTCGACATCGCGCATCAGCTGTTGACGGCTAAAAATTATTCCGTCACCGATGCGGCTGCGGAGGTGGGATATGAAAATACCTCCCACTTCATCAAGGTCTACAAGCAACGGTACGGTGTCACGCCGAAGAAAGCCAAGACCTTCGCAGCAGAACTGTAGCGCAACAAGGCCCACGCCCCCCGTTGCCGCGACAGGGTGTTGTTGGGCGTGGTTGTAGGCGCCGACTGAATTTTGACCCGGGTGGCCGATTCTGTTGAAAAAGTCGATCTGCCCAAACTGCCCGATCATTGACTGGTGAAAACGCCTTTTTGCACGCTGCTACGTAAAATCCGACTCCGGAAGCCTCTGCCAAAAGTAAAGATTTCAATCCCGGACGCGTACTTTTTTGATGCGCAAACCATGACCGACTGTTTTCAACAGAGTCGGTCGATTCCGGCCTGTCACAACAGGCGGCTCCTGACCGAAAGCCCTCATCCATAATGCACACGGCTGACCGCGTCAGAGTGTTTGGATGCGCTATTGGGGCAAGCCATTGCTCACGTTGAAGTCAAACGTATTCCCAGGGAGCGGATACCCGGTGCTGCGACCGCTGTATGACGTTTTGTCAGTCAATCTGTATCTAACGTTCCCCCTTTGACCGCCCTACTATCGCAGCCTTGGTCTTGGCGGTTCCCTATGCGTATGACGCGCTGCGACTCGGTACGCGCTATCCGCTCTACCTTGCCTGGCAAGCGGTCAAGTCCAACACGCCGACCACGGCAACATGCTGGCGCAATCCATCATGCTTGGCTTTACGCAGATCGTCATTAGCGTGAGCGTCAACGCGCTGATTGCCGCCATGGCTGGCTCCATCGCAACATTTCTCGCCAGCAGGCCTGTGTGGCAGATCGTGCAACGCTGGCTGATGGGGACGGTCCTCTCGGGCTGGCCGTGCGCATGGCCGTCGAAGGGCGGTGCTGAATCGGGTTGTTTGCGGTTGGCGCGGGCGCGGTAAACCTGCGTCGCCAGGATTTGAGAGCGGCCCCTGTGCATCGCGCCATGCGCGCTGGAAAAAGACCCGAGCGGGTTGTCGAAAGCCCCTGACCAACCACCCCGAACGATAAGGACATGAAATGTTGCGCATATTGGGTAAGGCATCGTCGATCAATGTACGAAAGGTACTCTGGGCATGCGCCGAGATCGAAATCCCCTTTGAGCGGGAGGATTGGGGGTCTGGCTTCAAGTCGACGCGCACGCCCAAATTCATTTCGCTGAACCCCAACGCAACGGTGCCGGTGATCCTGGACGACGACTTCGTGCTCTGGGAGTCAAACTCGATCATTCGGTATTTGGCATCTCGCTATAACGGAGGTCATTTTTACCCGGTCCAACCGAGAGCAAGAGCGCGGGTGGACCAATGGATAGACTGGCAAGCGTCGGACCTCAACAAATCGTGGACGTATGCCTTCATGTCGTTGGTCAGGCATTCGCCTGACCATCAGGACAGCAGAGCCTTGGCAGCCGCTTGCAGCCTGTGGTCAAGGCACATGGAGATCCTGAATCGACAACTCGAATCAACAGGAGCCTACGTCAGTGAAGACGGGTTTTCTCTCGCAGACATACCGATAGGCCTGTCGGTTAACCGGTGGTTTGAAACACCGCTCGATCATCCAGACTTTCCTGCTGTAAGTGCCTATTACGAACGGTTGAGTCGTCGACCTGGCTACCTCCTGCATGGAAGAAACGGGACTCCGTAATAGTTCAGCATGGTGTCAGGCGGCGCCAGGGACATTTGTTCCCATGCCCGACGGCAGAAACGGCCGAATTTCGTCGATTTCCGCCGTGTCAAGGCGCAACTCCGAGGCTGCAATCAGCCCGTCTACTTGTGAGGGACGGCGGGCACCGACAATAGCGCCCGTGGGCTGGCTTGAATGAGAACACCCCCTAGGTTGTTCCTCACGACCGCTCGCGTTAGTCTGCGGCCTTTCGTCTGGATGCTGGCACAGGGAGCGATGGCAACATGATTTGTGTACGCCCGATTCATCCTGAAGAGTGGCGTGAGTACCGGGACTTGCGGCTGGAAGCGTTGCGTGACTCTCCCGATGCTTTTGCGAGCACTTGGGAGTCAGAGGCAAGTAGGACGGATGAGGCGTGGACATCTCGAATCGCAGCGGCCGTTTCCTCGAGGGTAAACCGGGTGCTTGTTGCTCACGACTACGCTCGGATGTGTGGGCTGGTTTGGTGCAAGCTGTCACCTTCTGAGCCGGGTATGGCTGATATTTTTCAGATGTGGGTTAACCCCGCGTTTCGTGGTTTGGGTGCGGGGCGTGCGCTGCTTAAGGATGCGCTCGCGTGGGCAAAGAGCGAAGAGGTGCGCTGTGTTCGTTTGGGCGTTACAGCAGCAGACTCCCCTGCAATGCACCTGTACAAGGCTCATGGCTTTCGTCCTGTCGGGATTTTGGAACCCTTGCGCGAGAATTCCAGCCTAATGTCTCAGGCCATGGAACTGGACCTGTCCAGGCTGAGGCTTGAATAGCTCTCCAGTCATATTTTTTGCCCATCACATCTGAATTCAGGGACCGAATGAAAACATCTCTCGCTTTTACCCTCGGCATTACTCTGGCTATTGCCATCACCGGTTGTTCAAGCCGTCAGACAGCTGTTCCTGCCACACCGCCAGCGCTGGTGACAATCGCTCCCGATGAGCAGCATGCAAGTCTTGCATTCCGCACCGTCGGCGGTGCAGGCGATCATCCCGTCAGTTATTCCATCGGGCCTGGTGGCGCAGGCCCGTATGGCATGCAGTCTGCGGGTGAGCGCGTGTATGACTTGGCTTATTTCGAGCGCATACCTGGGTACTTGAAGAAAATGGCCGGAGGCACGTCCGCTATCGACAAGTTAGTAGAGGCGAGTAAGCCTCTAAAGGTGAATGCGCAGGTCAAGCAGCAGGTTGCTACCCTCAACGGTATTCCCATGCACTCTATGTTTGGTTATGCCATAACGGCGCAGCCTGACACTCTAGTCTTTACCCCTAAGCCGATGACCACCTATCTCGTTGAAACAGTGATCGCGGAAAACTACGTCATGACTGTTTATGAGATTTCGAGTTCGGGTGAGCGCAAACCGGTGAGTGTGGTGAAATCGCAAGAGGAGTTTTACTAAGCTGGATTCAGTGTCACCTGCTTGCCCTTCACTCACCCAGGAACAGCTTCAATGCCGCTACTCGGCAAGTGTCCGGCAGACACGCCTTCCTGACGCCATCGCTTAGGGCGATGGTGTCCACCTGTTTATGAACTGCTTCGGTCAGGGCGTCGCAATGCTCGAACGTGCATTATCTGCAGCGTCGTACAAGGCACTTCCCGGTGGTTTCTTGTTATCCTGACCGCCTTCTTTCATGGACGAATACCGAGACAAGCCATGGCTAACCTCACCCCGTCACGCCTCGGGAAGATGCTTCAGGGGCTGCTCTTTGCCCTGATTGGTATCGGCTTGTTGGGCATTGCCGTCAATCTCACGCTTGAACGACGCGAATTCCTCGCCCATGCACAGACCGCCGATGGCATCGTCAGCCACTTGAATGCCGGTGGTTCGCATCCCGAGATCGCCTTCACCACCAGCAGTGGTGAAAAGATTTCCTACCCCCAGGGCGGCTTTATTTTTGGCTATCGGCAGGGTCAGCCGGTGCGGGTGTATTACCTGCCCGAGCAGCCGGTCAGTAGCGCCGTGGTCGATACCCCTGCCGCACTGTGGGCCACTCCCGGGGTACTGGGTTGTATTGGTCTGCTGTTCACCCTTGCCGGCCTGTTGAGGGGCATCCGCCAGTGCGGTCGCGGCGCAGTTCATTCACATAAAGGACTTTGAACGATGAGCTACAACATCCCGATCCCGCTCAATGACAGTCGCTGGCAGTATCAGACCGCCAGCGGCGGCGGTCTGACCGTAGCCCTGGTAGCGGGCAGTGGCGGTTCGATCATCCTGCGTTCGCCCCAGGGCGAGAACGTCAGCTACCGCTACGGCGGCGTCGGGTTGGGGGTCGGATTTGGCGCGCGCCTGCCGCGTTTCGGCAAGATCAATATCCAGCTCAAGGGTAAGAGCGTAGGGGCAGCCGGTGCGGCGGAGGCGTTTCCCAGCACTGGCAAGGTGTTTGTCAGCGACGCACTGGTCAGTCGTGACCTGACCAGTGACGATATCACCGGGCCTTGCCTATATACCGAAGTGGGGGCGGGGCTGGTGGTCGGCGGTTCGGCCACGGCCCTGTTGTTCGGGCTTGATCCCAAGCTGCTGGCGTTGGCGGCGGTTCTAAGCTCCAGCCCGGCGACCTCGCTCATTGCCTCCTCCACGGTCAACCGGCAGTTGCTGCAGTCGGCCAAGGGGGCGGTGGTCATGGCCGGCATGAACGCTGGCGTGCAGGCAGGTGGAGGCGCCGCGATCTACATGGGCTATCTGTTCTAGTCGCGCATAGCAGGTCGATATAACGTCCACAAAAATCTATGGTCACCCCTATTTTTGCAATACTGATTAATGGGTGAAGTGGTTGGCTTGCTTAAATCTATCCGGCGTCTGTTTGGGGCATGCCCCGCGCCACGATGAGAGTCGCGCCTGACGATCCTGAAAAAACCGACGGCTTCTGAAGCCGATTTTTGTGCCAGGTTCTTCGTCAGGCCGGTGGGCCGTTCATGTCATCCGTTGTTCAGCTATCGCAAAACCTGAAGGGTGGTTCGTGGTACTGCAACAACCGCAGGGTCAGGCGTTCAGCGCGTCTGGCCCTGTTTCATATTGCGTATGGTGAGCCGCTAGCGCCCACG
>Ga0209233_1000373_pt1 | contig 39425 bp, 34 predicted proteins | sample AraplaCL_Cvi_mCL_FD_184269 | JGI IMG/M metagenome (GOLD analysis project Ga0209233, IMG submission 184269) | Arabidopsis root microbial communities from the University of North Carolina, USA - plate scrape CL_Cvi_mCL (SPAdes) (version 2) | ecosystem: Host-associated > Plants > Roots > Endosphere...
CCGACTGCGCCGCTGCCGCCATAGACCACCGCAACCTTGTCCCTGAGTAACATTTTGCCCTCGCTTCGCCTGCGGCCATCCCGCTCGCCCACCCGGCGCATACTCGGACGAGGCCGGCGACCGGGACCCTTGCGGTCAGAAGCCTTAGAGTAACATAGCTGCCGGTGAGCCGATCAACCCGCAGAACCGCTAGTCTTCGGCGACGAAGCTCTGGCGCATACGGCGAACGGGCGAAGAAGGGGACGGATCAGTCACGATAGGCTCCACGAAGTTTCGCGACCTCGCACCGAATGCGGAGTGCCAAACGGGGTCGCCTGAACCGGCGAGCCCATTGGCGACCCGGTTGGCGTCTCGTCGCCGTCTCGTCGCCCGAATAATTTGCGGACCATTCGCCGCCTCGGCAACCGGTGGCACACGACTGCATCAATCATCGCCGGCGCAGCGAGTTTCACACGCCCCGCCGAGCTTCGATTCCAACCTCTGACATCCCGGCTCCGCCCCGGGGCAGGAGTACTAACTCCGCCGCTTCCTCGGCGTCATTAAGCAGTCTCGTGCGTGGCACGCCCATTTGCGCGCGCATCGCTAGACCACGCGACAAGTCGATGACTTGGCTGGCGCGAGCGGTGACAGGAAAGCTGGCGGGGAACTCGCCGGCGCTGATCGCGTCATTGAGACGGCGTTCCACGAGCGTTGTCGCACCTGCTGCAGCGTCCTGTAGGAACATCCGACTTGCAGATGACATTGATGGCCGCAGGCGGCGGATCGCCGCGCATCGCCGTATCCGCCCGGCCAGAGCAGCCCCTCACATCGGCCTTAGGCAAGAGTGATCATTTGAGAAGCAGTGCGCATGAATTAGGCACTTATCCCGCGACAGGAACTCGCCGCGGTTGAAAAAATGAAGGGGACTCAACGGCATGTCAGCTTGGCACGCCGCCTGCATGAGAGTCGTCGGAGCGCATCTCCGGGATGGCCGACTGGCCGTCACACGGAGATCGTCGGGTTGGCGTGCCCGTCCTTTGGCTTAGGTGTTCGCGATGCGAAACAACCAGGCCGGGCCGGATAGCCAGGATCCCGCCCGGAACCCCATTGAAGCTGGATCACCGTCCCGGCGGACGCTCATCACCGGCGCCCGCGTCCTGACCTTCGATCCGGCGCAGCCCGAGATTGCCGTTGCCGATATACTGGTCGACGGCACCGCCATTGCCGCGATCGGCGACAACCTCGTCGCCGCCAGTGACAACAGCGTCGAGCGCATTGACGGGCGCGGCCATCTGGTGATGCCGGGGCTGATCAACGCCCACCTCCACTCGCCGGCCAATTTCATGAAGGGGGCGCTCGACAGCCTGCCGCTCGAAATCTTCATGCTCTACGAGGTGCCGGCCCTCGATGCGCCGGTTGAGCCGAGGGCGGCCTATGTCCGCACCATGCTTGGCGCTGTCGAGATGCTGAAGGGCGGCGTCACCTCGGTGCAGGATGACGCCTTCTTCATCCCCGTTCCCAGCATCGGCGAAATCGATGCGGTGATGTCCGCCTACGGTGACAGCGGCATCCGCGCCAACGTCGCGCTCGACCAGCCCAACATTCCCGAGGGCGACAAGCTGCCCTTCCTCGCCGATATCGTCCCCTGGGAAATGCAGCAGCAGTTGCGGCGCCCGGCGCCGATGCCGGCCGAAGCGCTGCTCGAGCACTACGACCACCTGCTTGGAAAATGGCATGGCGCCGCCGATGGGCGGCTCCGCGCCGCCGTGTCGTGCTCGGCGCCGCAGCGGGTGACGGAGAGCTATTTCCGGGCGCTCGATGCACTCAGCGCCAGATATGACATCCCCTTCTACATCCACATGCTCGAAACCCGCCTGCAGCGGGTATTCGGCAACGTGAAATGGGGCGGCCGCTCGCTCATCCGCTATGTCGACGGACTGGGCCTGCTGTCGGAGCGGATGAACGTCATCCATTCCGTCTGGGTGGATGATGACGACATCGCTATGCTGGCGCGTTCCGGGGCGCAGGTGATCCACAATCCGATCAGCAATCTCCGGCTCGGCAGCGGCATCATGCCGTTCCGCCGGTTGCGCGAGGCGGGCGTGCCGATCGCTATCGGCACCGACGAAGCGATTGCCGACGATGCGATCAACCTGTGGAGCGCCGGCAAGTTCGCGGCGCTGGTCCACAATATAGGCGATCCCGACTATGAGCGCTGGCCGAAGGCAGCGGAAATCCTCGACTGCCTCGTCACCGGCGGTGCCCGCAGCATGCGTCGTAGCCACGATATAGGCCGCATTGCGCCCGGCTATCAGGCCGACCTCATCATGCTCGATCTCGACACGCTCCCCTTCACGCCGCTGACCGACCTGAGGCGCCAGCTGGTCTATTGCGACCCGACAAGCGCCGTGCTGCTGACCATGGTCGCCGGGCAGGTGGTGGTGCGCGACGGCAAGGTGCTGACTGTCGACGAAGCGGCGCTCAGGGCCGAGGCCCGCGCCATTGCCGCGGCCGAAGCGCCGCGCCGGCAGCAGATCGAAGAAATCGCCAGTCAATGGCTTCCCCATTATCGCGCCATGTACCGCGCGATGCTCGAACACGATGTCGGCATGAACAGATGGGTGGGAGACGCGGCCCCCCATCAGCCGACCCGTGCCCCGTGACGGCGCTCTGCGCGCGGCGTCGTCACGCCTGCCTCAACCCAACCAGACAAGGACGTCAGACATGCTTTCGACCACATGTTCATCGCTCCGGCGCGGGCTCCTGCTTGCCGCCGCCCTGCCTCTCAGCCTGATCGCCGCGGCATCGGCCGACGCGGCCGACAAGCAGATCCGCGTGATCTGCAATAACTGGTCCGGTTTTGCGCCGGTGTTCGTTGCCGGCGACCTCGGCTACTTCAAGGCGCTCGGCCTCGATGTCTCGGTAAAGCTGGATGACGAGCAGTCCGATGCGCTCGCCGGCCTGACGCGTGGTGACATCGAAGTCGACATGCGCACCGTCGATGACTACCAGCGCCGGCCCCGCACCGATGCGACCCCCGGCGTGATGATCGGCACCATCGATGAGTCCGTCGGCGGCGATGGCGTGGTGGCCTCGGGCGACATCAAGACGGTGGCCGACCTCAAGGGCAAGACGGTCGCCATGGAAACCGACATCCCGGCCTATCTGCTTATGCAGCTCGAGCTCGAAAAGGCCGGCCTCACCTACAAGGACGTCAACATCAAGCAGACCGCCGGCTCCGACGCCCTGTCGGTGTTTTCCGACAAGAGCATCGACGCCATCGGCACCTTCCAGCCGTTCATGGACCAGGCGGTGAAGATGCAGGCGGCGCGCGGTGCCCACACGCTGATTTCGTCGGCGAGCTATCCCGGCTTCATCATCGATGTGATCATCGTCAACCAGGACAAGCTCAAGGCCGATCCGGCGGCATACAAGGCCTTCCTCACCGGCGTCTACAAGGCGGTTGCCTATTTCGGCACCAACTCCGATGATTTCGAAAAGCTCGCCGCCCCGCACTACAATCTCAGCGTCGCCGATTTCAAGGCCAGCATCGATGGCAGCCTCAACTATACCGACCTCGCCAAGGCGCAGGGCTATATGGGGACGACGGCGGCGCCGGGCCCTCTCTACAAGACCTTCGACACGCTGATGCACCTCAACATGGAAAACGGCGCGTCCGACACCACGCTTTCGGCCGCCCACTCCTTCGATCCGTCGGTGCTCGCCTCGATCACCGCCGCCGATCTCAAATGAGCGACCTGAGTTCCACCAGGCGCTCAGACGTGGCTCTCCCGGACTCTCCACCGGGGGAGCCACTCCTCACACGGGTTTTCGTCTTTCGCGGCCCGCTGCGATCGCGGTCGAAAGGACTGATCTCGGTCCTGAGCTGCCTCGTCGTGCTGGCATTCTGGCAGGTGGTTGCGATGTCGGGCTGGGTCAGTCCGATCTTCCTGCCCTCGCCGGTCGCCGTCTTTTCCACCCTCTGGCAAATGACGCTCGCTGGCCAGATTCTCGGCAATGCCGGCGTCTCGCTGTGGCGCATCCTTGCGGCCTTCATCCTGTCGGCGGTGATGGCGATCCCCATCGGCATGCTGATGGGCGCCTATAAGCCGATCAACGCCGCGCTCGAGCCGATCATCGACTTCGTTCGCTATTTGCCGACCCCGGCGTTGGTACCGATCAGCATCATCTGGTTTGGCGTCGGCGAGGAAACCAAGATCTTCCTGCTCTGGCTCGGTACCTTCTTCCAGCTCGTCCTGCTGGTCGTCGACGACATGAACCGGGTGCCGCAGGAATATGTCGAGACCGCCTCCACCTTGGGCGCCAGCCAGCCGGCCATCCTCATCGACATCGCCTGGCCGGCCATGCTGCCGAGCCTGTTCGACAATCTGCGCATCACGCTGGGTTGGTGCTGGACCTATCTGATCATCGCCGAGATCGTCGCGGCGGATTCCGGCCTCGGCTTCGTCATCTGGACGGCCCGCCGCTACATGCAGACCGACCAGGTGATGGCCGGTGTGATGGCCATCGGCATCATCGGCCTCGTCAGCGACCAGTTGCTCCGGCTGTTGCATCGTCGGCTCTTCAGCTATCTGCATTGAGGCGCGCTATGCAGCATACCATTCCGCCCTATCTGAGTTTTGAGGGCATCGCCAAGCAGTTCAACGGCATGCCGGTGGTGGCGCCGGGCTTCGATCTCGACATCGCCCGCGGGCAGTTCGCGGTGTTCCTCGGGCCATCGGGGTGCGGCAAGACCACATTGATGCGGATGGTGGGCGGCCTCGAAACGCCGAGCGCCGGCGCGATACGGCTGAACGGGGAGGCCCTGCGCAAGCCGGACAAGCGGCGCGGCATGGTGTTCCAGTCGTATTCGTCGTTCCCCTGGCTGACGGTCGAAAAGAACATCGCCTTCGGCATGAAATACCGGTCCGACCTCAACCGCAGCGAGAAGGCCGAGCGCACGGCGCACTATATGCGGCTGGTGGGACTCTCGGACTTTGCCGGCGCCTACCCAAGCCGCATTTCGGGGGGAATGCGGCAACGAGTGGCGATAGCCCGCACCCTGGCGGCAGGCTCGGAAGTGCTGCTGATGGACGAACCCTTCGGGGCGCTGGATGCGCAGCGGCGCGAGCAGTTGCAGGTCGAGATGCGACGGATCCAGAACGCCGACACCAAGACCATCGTATTCGTGACGCACGACGTGGAGGAGGCGATCTTCCTTGCCGACCGGGTGATCGTCTTCTCGCCGCGTCCGGCGCGCATCATGGCCGACATCGATCTCGGGCAGCAATTGGGGCCGGATCGAACGCTGGAACTACGCGACAGCGCCGAGTTCTTTCGCATCAAGACCGAGCTGCTGCATCGGGTGCGCGAAACGATGAACGCCGAAGCCGGGTGATCTTTCGGCCTCCTCGACCTACGACCTTCGTCGTATCCGGCGGAGTCGAAGTCGGGGCGGGCGTGGCCTCGCCCGCGGCGCAGTCTCGTCCCGCCAAGGGCGCGAGACGCCAGCCTCCGCGCGGTATTGGACGGTGCCGGGCCCATTGAATCAAAATCATGGGCGGCGATGGCAACGCCATGTTTAGCGCGGTCTTCGGCTGCATTTGCCTCATAGTTGAACGAGACTGAAAGAATGCGGGTTGCCACGGGTCCCCCACGGTGCCATCTTGCTCGCACACAACTACTGAATAGTGCGGCTACTTGGCAATTGTGGGCAGTTTTGTGACGAAGCATCGTCGACTGCATTGATATGACGTTTGATTTCGCATTAAATACTCTATTTTTATAGTCACGAGTTTCGGCAGCGGCGGCGGCTGATTTGGCACGGAAAGGCTCCTTTTGTCGGGCTCCGCCTTGGTATGCGCAGCGAAGGCAATGCAGCTTGGAGTTTGTCCGTGGCGGAACAATCGGCGACAGGTCCGTCCTCTGGCGGAGGTACGTTAGCGCAGGCGCGGGACAGGAGCGGCGTCGCCCATTTTCGGCGACCGGCGGCGCCAAAACTTCGTTTGGTTATCGTGTCGGACATCGCCTTCCTGTGTGAAGGCCTGGTCGATGCACTCGAGCGAGATGCAGCCATCGAGGTCGCCGCAACGGCGAGCAACCTGGCAGATGCGGTGCGGCTGGTGAGCGCCACGCCGACCGACATGGTGGTCATCGACACGTCCGTTCCCGGCGGCCCGGACATTGCCGCGGCGCTGCATCAAAGTGAGCCGCTGGCGCGGCTGGTCGCCCTGGGCGTGGTGGAATCGGCGGCGGAGATCCTGCCATGGGCGACAGCCGGGGTCTCCGGCTATGTGCCGCGTACAACCGGCATGTCGGAGATTGCGCAGGCGCTCAAGGAAATCGCGCGGGGCGAGCAGAGCGGTTCATCGAGCGTCATGGGCGGATTGCTGCACTGGATCGCTTCGGGACCTGACGCGCAGACCGGTCGCGACACCTCGTCCGCGCTCACGCTCCGCGAGCAGCAGGTTGCGGCGCTGATCGATGCCGGGCTCAGCAACAAGGAGATCGCCCGACATCTCAACATCGGCCTCGCGACGACCAAGTCGCATGTCCACAATCTGCTGGGCAAGCTGGCGCTGGCCCGGCGCAGCCAGGTAACCGGCCGGTTGCGCGCGCGCGATGCCGGCCGGTTCGGGGGAGCCGGCACCGAAAGGCTCGGGGGCTGAGGCCGGCGGCAAGCGCCGGCCCGCAGCGAGGTCAGCGCGGCGCGACGAGGATCGGGATCAGCCCGATGCCGGCCGGCAACGGGCGCAACGCCTTGCCGATGACGGCGCCGAAGCTGCGGTCGCGATCGGTGGCCTTCATCGCGTGGCCGAGCGTCGCTGAAGTGGTCATCAGATCGCCGGCAGCAACGGGCGCGCCGGTTGCATCGACCTTGCAATAGACGGTGCCCATCAGAGCGATCGCGGCCCGGTGGCCTGCCCGTTCGTTGAGCATCAGCGCAGGTTCGAGGTCGCCCGCGCCAGAGACGACGCCAGCCACGCGGGCGTCATAGGGCCGGTCGCAGGGCGCGAGTTTGCCATCGTCGCCGATGATCATCACTGTGCCGGGTTCGCCCAGGGCTTCCGCCGCGATGTCGAACTGTTCGGCACAATCGCCGCCGCGCGAGCGCACCCGCCCATCGACGACCAGGTCGCTGGCGACTTCGACGCCGAGGCCGAAATCGCCGTTGAAGTTGATGATCAGCTTGTTGTCCATGTCGACCAGCGCCCGGAAAAACTGGTCCGGGTGGGAAATGGCCGATCGCCCGTCGAGCAGGAAATCCGAGCCGTGCAGCCGTATCGAACTGGCATTGACATGCAGCCCGTCCGCCGACGGCGCCGACATCGATCCTCCGACCGTCAGATTGCCGCTGATCGACTGGTCACCCTGCACCGACTGGGCGCCGGCGACGGTGAGTTCGCCATCCACCTGCAGTTTGCTGCCGATCTCCACCCCATCGCCGAAGTCGCCGTTGAGGTTGATCACCAGCTTGTTGTCGAGGTCGACCAGGGCGCGAAAATTCTGGCCTGGATGGGATTGTGCCGACCGGCCATCGAGCAGCACGTCCGTGCCATGGATGCGCACCGCGCCCGCATTGAGGTGAAGGCCCTGCGGCCCGGTGGCGTTCAGGCGACCGCTGATTTCCACGTCGCCGCTGAACTTGCCGGCCAGGCCATCGCCGGTGCTGTTGCCGAGCACCGCGATACCACCAGCGGTTTCGCCGACCACGCCGGTCCCGTTGCTGGAAATGCCCTTCACCCCAATGGCGTCCGGTGTGGTGCCATTGCCGAGCATGCCGGTCTGGTCGGATTCGCCATAGACGCCGGCGTGGCGCTTGAACACCGGATCGGTGCCGCCGATGAAGCCCAGGCCGGTGGCACTTTCGCCTCTGACGGCGGTGCCGCTGTTGGTGTGGCCGGTAATGCCGACACCGACGTCGCTATGACCGACGACACCGCGCGTACTGCTCTGGCCATAGACGCCGGTGGCTTCGCCATGGATCAACTCAACGCCGGCGAGAAACCCCTGGGCGTCGGCGTCGCCATTGTTCGCCTGGCTTTCGCCCCGCACGCCGAATCCGCCGATCGATGTACCCAGCACGCCGACCCCGCCGGCGCCGTTGCCGCCTTTCAGGCCGGGTGTTTCATGGTCCTTCGATTCGCCGTCGAGTGGATCAGACATTCATTGCCTCCGTTGTTGCATTCATTTCGAGCTGCTCTGGGGAACCCTGGACCGATACTTGCTCGTCAACTTCGCGATATCTTCCTTGATGCCGACCAAGGCGTCGTCTTCCGCCTTGATCATCCCTTCTATGTCCGTGCCGGTGTAGCCAAAGTCGGCCCACTGGTTCGGGCTGAAGTCTCGCCAACTGTGTTCGCCCTTGAGTTCGTTGGCGCGCTTGTCGATCCGCTTGAGATTGTCGGCGCGATCCCCAATTGCTTCGATGCCATCGACGATTTCGGCCTGCTCGGCCTCCGACACCTCGCCGTAGATGCTGAGCAATTCGCTCATTTCGGGCAGCAGGGTGATCCGCTTGACGGAGAACGTGTGATCGTTAGCGAGCCGTGGGGGGCGTTTCCCCTCGGCTTTGAGTTCCGCTACCCTGGCGTCCCAGCGCTCTTGACCAAGTATCTGGTCGATCCGCTCACCGCTCAGCGCTTCGTAGTTCGGCCCCTCGCCGCGCAGCAGCCGATTGATCTTGCGGGATGCCTGCTCAAGCTTTTCGAGTTCGGCCTCGGTTTCGGTGGTGCCGAGGTTCCTGATCCGGCGAATCCGCTGTTCCAGTTCGACCCGCAGGTCGCGGATTTGCTCAGTGGCTTCCTGTAGCTGGTCGAGGCGCTCGATGTCCTCCGCGCTGAGGCCGGGCCGGCGCCGCCACTCTTCGATCTGCCGCAGGCGGCGCGTGATGTTCGCCGGCTTGGTATCGGTGAGATTGAAACGGCTGTCTTCCGCCAGTTCGAGGTTCTCGATCAGCTCTTGCCCGACGATCTTCCTCAGCTCGATCTCCTGCAGGCGCTGCCGATCGAGCCACTGCATGCGTAGCCGGCTGCGTTCGGCCGCCTTTGGATCGAGAATGACGGGTCCCTTCTTCGGCGGCTTGGGCTTCGGCTCCGCTTTGGGCTTGGCCGGCTTCTTGGCGGCTGGAGCCCGCTTCTTGGCGCCGCCCTTGGGCCCGCCCCTTTTTGCCGCTGGTGGCGGCTCGGCTTCGGCCGGCGCCTCGCCTTCCGCCGCCGCCTCTCCGGGTTCGGCTGCCGCGTCGCCGGGCGCCGTCGGCTCCGGCGGTCCTTCGAGCTCGGGCGGACCTTCGAGTTCGCCCGATACCGGCGGCGGTCCTTCGGTTGCGGCCTTGGCATTGGCGGCGGCTGCGTCCGCTTCTTCCTCAAGCAGCCGACCCCATTCGAGAATCTCTTGCGGGGTATAGCCCTCGACGCCTTCGAGCGCGCCGGCCTGAACTTCGGGGCGGAACCGGCCAAACTCCTCGGCAAAGGCACGCATACTGAGCGCCGAGCCGCCGAACAGTCCCTCGACCTTGACCCCTGCGGTGTCGAGGCGGCGCAGCAGTCCCAGCGTCTCCACATCGAGGGCGCCGAGGTCGCGCGCGGCGGCGAGCAGCAGATCGGGTGGTAGAGGGTGCTCATCGGCCAGGGCGCGCAGCACGTCGTCGCGGCCCTGCGGCGCCAGCTCTTCCAGTCGGCCAAGATAGTTTTCGAGGCCTCGCACCGATGACTTGAACGGCCCCTTGAGCAGTGCGGCACCGTTCTGCCCCTCACCGAGCAGCTTCAGTACCCGCTGCGATGTGCCGAGCTCGACCAGCTCCCCTGACCGGGCCAAGTCGCGGATCAACCCCCGGTCGACGTTTTCGAGGCCGCCCAACAGGGCCTGCGGCGAACCTTTTGCCTTGAGCACCTGTCGCAGCAGCTGGTCGGCCTCCGCCTCGCCCGACGCCGCGATGAGGTTACGCAGCCCGCGTCCGGCAGCTGCGCCCGCGTGCTCGCCGTAGAACTCGAACAGCGCGCGATAGGCGCCTTCCTGATATTCGCGCACTACGGCCTTGCCGATCTCCGCCAGGCTCTTCTTGAATTCGGCGGCGAGGATTGGCCCCTCGGCACGGGTGACCGTGCGGGCCAGGCCCGCTTCGAGCTTCGCGCCGCCCTCGGCCAGCGCTTCGGTGACATCGGCGAGCGTCAGGCCGCTGCGCCAGATTGCCTTGGCCGCGTCGATCGGCAGCTTGGCCTTTTCGAGTGCGGCCCGAAGGGCCGGTGAAATGGCGGGCAGCGCCAGCTCGAACGCGAGGACGGTGATCGCTCCGTAAAAGAAGCGTTTCCAGTAGACCGACGGGCTGGACCAGCCGCCGCAGTGGGAATAGTTGACGAGGTCGGTAGCGAATTGTTGCAGCACCTCGAAGGTGCCGACGCCTACGGCAGTGAACGTGCCGCGCAGGCCCCAGAGAATCCACTTGGCACCGGCCTCGGTGATCACCTCGCTCGTCAGGAGGCGGGCAGTGATGGCGCCGGCAGCGCCCTTGGCGATCCAGGAGGCGAACTTGAAACCGACGAGCTCGAACTCGGCCTTGAGGATGGTGGTAAGGTAGCCCTCGATAGTGCGATCCGCAGCGTCGGTGGTCGCTATGTAGTAGCCGACCTGGAAGCCGGTGAAGAGGACGAGCTCAAGCGTCGAGGCGATGCCCAGCTCGACGATGAACAGGCCGCCCACCAGCGCCGTCTCCGCCAGCAGAAAGACGTTCAGCGCCGCCAGTTCGTGGTCGACCGTGAACCATTTGAGCCGCCCCTCGAACTCGTAGGCGGGTTCGAACTGCACCGGCCCGGCCGGCACCCAGGGATGATCACCGAACTTGCGGACGTCCTGGTAGGTCACATAGGGCTCGATGACGCCCCGCACGTCATGCAGTTCGATCTTGATGATCCGCACGCTGAGGGTCGCGGCAATCTTGCGAACCTCGTTCTCGCCGATGGGCGGGTCGGCGTGCTCGGCGGCATGCTTCATGGCCGCCAGCTGCAAGGCATCGCCGCTGAGCGGCGTCGAGCTGCCGCACACCATCTTGCCCATCTGTTCGGCCATGTAGGCCTCGGCGGGCTTTCTCAGGCGCTCGATGGTTTCGGGCAGCATTTCGACGGTGCGGCTGCTCTCCGAAAAGAAGGGGATCGCCACCCCGACCACCCCCGCAGCGTCGTCGGAGGAGGACCCGGCCGCCTTGACCGGATCCCCATGAATCCAGACGGTCTGGTTGTCGAAGTCGTAGCGAAACCGGACGATGCTTTCGACACCCTCGGTCACCTGATCGACGATGTTGCGGAAGCTCTGGCGCCCGGCATAGGGACCCTTGACCACCAGTGCGATGACGTCGCGCTTGAGCCAGCCATCGAACACGCTACCGAGGTCGCGAACTGCGTCGAAAAATCTGTCGGTCAGCCCGGCGTGTTCCAGACGGTCGAGAAGCAGCTCGAACAGGCGGGCATCGCGTGATCGCCATGGCTCGAGGAAGCGGCGCAGTGCTTTTGACCGGTCCGCACTGAAGATCCCGTCCGAGAGGTCGAGGATTTTGATCAGCGCGGCGAAGTCGGTGTCGATGAGCTGGGCATTCTGCTGTCGCAGCAACTGCTTGGCGAGGTCGTTGGGGAAGACAAAGCTCAGGCTTGCGCCCCGGCCGCCCGGGAGCCACTCGCCAGCTCGGATGGTTGCGGGCGGCTTGCCTGCTGCATCGGGCGGACGGGGCAGGGCGGCGAGTGCCGACCGGACCGGCGATGGCAGGTTGACCTCGCGTGCCAGCTCGTCGAGCGACACCACCCGCCCGAGGCGCCGAACGGCGTAGGCGCGCTGGCGCTCCGCCCGGAAGAGGGCCGCAAGCGTGTGTCCGTTGACCTTTTGCCGCACGACGAACGGCGTGATCCAGATCGTCACCACGACGTCCGGCAGGCCGATCTCGACCGGGCCTAAGGCGAAGCCGATCTCGGCGACAAAATCGAGGGCGGGCACGAGCCCGCCGAGTTCGCGGATCGGTAAATCGACGCGGCTCGGCTGGCCCAGCTCAACAAAGGGGTCCAGCTCGACTTTCGGCAGCACCATGAACGCGACGAACAGCCAGGCGCCGGGCTGATTGACGAAGTCAGCGGGCTGGCCGTTCCCGGCGGGTCGCTGCTGCAGCAAGCCCCCGTTGGAGAAGTCGGGAATCTGCCGCGCGATCGTCTTGTCGAGGTCAATGCCGACGAAGCGCTGCCGCACCAATTGGTCGCCGCCCACGGTCATGACCACGCCGTCGGTATGTGCCTTGACCGTAAAACTCGCGTCGACCTGTCTGAGCAGGCTGAGGAAATCCTGCGGCTGGTGCACTTCGACCAGCCAGGCGACGGCCGGACGGTGCTCGTCGAGCATGTCGTAATAGACGTCGAGGGTATCGTCGGCGTGCGGGTCGTGCACCGACTGGCTGAACAGCCGGATGAAATCACGCGGGCGGGCGTGAAACGGCACCTCGACCAAAACCGACCACGGCGTGCCCGGCGCGACCTTGCGCGAACTAGGCCAGCCCCGGGGTCGCCGCCGCGTTGCGACAGCGGTGCTGGCAGCAGGTGGGGTGGCAGCGGTCCCGGGCGGTACGCCCGTCAACGCGCGGGCAATACCAGATTCGATGGCGTCCCGGAGTTTGCCGCGCAGGGCCTCATCGGTCTCCCCGGCGGCAAAGACGATGTCGGGCGAGGCGTAAACGCAGTCGAAGTTCGGCCAGCCTTGTCGCGCGGCAATCTCACGGTTGGCGTGTGCCAGACGTTCGCCCACCGCAGCCGCAATGGTATCGGCCATCGCATCGAGCCGCTCCTTGCCGGGGAGCCCCCGCAACTCGATGTCGATCGGGATCCGGCAGCTCAGCGTGCCCATGCCCTCTGAGGTCCCGTCTGCTAGCGGTTCAGGACGTCATTGATGTCCGACCAGATCTTGTCCTCGAGGACCTTGTAGTCATCCTCGGTGAGCGCGCCGACCACCACGACCTTGACGGGGAAGGTGTAGGTGACAGTCCGGTCGGTCAGGCTGACCTTGGGTTCCTCTTCCTGCGGCGGGGCCGCATCATCGGCCAGATCGCTCATAGCCGCGACCCGCTTCTGACGGCGGCAAGGTCGATGGTTTTGACGTCGAGCCCCAGTGCCTGCAGCACCAGCTTGCCGTCGTCCGGCGGGGTCGACACCTCGAATTCGTAGCTGCCGTCGAGATTGTCGCGCACGAACGGGAAAGTGCTCTCCTTGGCGACGAAGGTGAGGGCACCGTCATAACCGGGGCCGATATAGTTGCCGAGTGCATCGTGCGGCTCGACCCGCAGGGTGGCGGCGAATCCACCATTCGGCGCCCGGACCAGCGCCTCGACCGTGATCGGCGTTTTGGCGGCGCTGGCCTTGGGCCGGACGAACAGCGTTGCCTTCCAGGTGCGCTCGAAATCTTCCCCGTTTGCCGTCGTGCCGATGGCGTGGAAAGTGAAGCCGTAGTGCCCCTCGAGCGCCGCATGGGCGAAGCTTGCCACATAGGCGCCGCCCGGTGCGATACGTGGATTGAGCCGCGTGGTGCGGGCGCAGAAGCGGATATTGCGCAGCAGCCCGACCTGGCAGTAGTTCAGCCTCAGCGTACCGAGGTCGCCGGCGCTGAACAGCTTGTAGTTCTTCGGGTTGGCGGCGAGGCCCAGCAGCTTGCGCTGTCCGGGGCTGCCGGGATTGTCGCCCTCCATGCCTGGAAAATCACCGATATTCTTGTTGGTGCTGAGGACGTTGCCGAGGCCGTAATTCGGTCCGGTGATGTCGACGGTCACGGTGGCGTTGGTGATCGGCTTGCCGTTTTCGGTCAGCCGCGCCTGCAGCACCAGGGGCTCGCCGGTGCCGATATCGTTGCCGAGCGGCCGGAGCGAGGTGGCGATCGACGGGCTGTCGTTGACGACGATCAGATGATAGGCGGGCCACTTGCCGAAGCTCTTCTCATCGAAGATGAGCCGCCATTGTCCGCCTGCCGGCACCGCCTTGCGGTCGATCAGCAGCGGCAACTGGATCGCAGCGACGCTCGCGCCGCGCGCAAAGCGTGGCGATACCTTCACCTCCGTGCCGTCTGGCGCAATCAGCGTATAGGTCGGGCGTTCGACCACCGGGGCCGCGGTGAGGATGACCTGGAACGACTGGTCATCGCTGTTGACCGGGAAGGTCACCTGATTGTCGGTTGCGACCGAGCCGGTGACGTCGCGGCTGATCTCGTATTTGTCGCCTTGCAGGGCCGTGGTGAGGAACTGCGTGAACGCCGAGTTGAGGAAGGCGTCGAACTGGGCGGCGCTGCCGCCGGCGATGAAGGCGTTGGCGCCGGCGCAACTGGCATCGGCAAGGCTCTGCAGCAATGAATAGCCCGGCGCTGTCTGCGGTCCGGTAGTGATCGGGCAAACCTTGATCCCGGGATAGGGTGTGCCCCCGACCTGCACCTGGTTGCTGGAAACGCTGACCAGCGGCGCGACATTCTGCTCGCCATCGGTGAACAGCAGTACCCATTTCTGTTCGCTGGCGCCGCCCAGGCCGCTGGCGCTGTTGGCCAGGTTCAGCCCCTGGCCGATGGCCGTGCCGCCGCCGGGGGTGAGCTGGTCGATCATCTGGCCGAGCTGGGTGAAGGTTGGCTGCTCGACGCCCTTCAGCAAGGCCGGGTTGCCCGCTGCGGCGCCGTTGAACGTTATGGCGGCGAGCTCGTCGTAAAACGACGCATTGCCCTGATAGATGGCGAGAAACCGGCGGGCCGCCAGCTGCAGGGCGCAGATGCGCGTGACCGTCTGTCCCGAGGGCGGATTGAAGCAGCTGGCCGACAGCGGCAGGCCGGGGATCGCCGCCGACGACATGCTGCCCGACGTATCGAGCACGAGCTCGACATTGGTTGCCACATGTCCAGACGTGGCGCCGCTGGTCTCGAATTCGAGGGCGCAGTCGGGTGTGGCGCTGGTGCAGCCAGTAGCGCCGCCCGCGCCGGTGACGTTCGAGAGATAGACATCGACGGTGGCGTTGGCCGGGAACTCGTCGGCGTAGTAGACGGTGAAGCTGTTGGCGACCGGCACCGTGGCGTCGAACGGCGCTTTGTAGTAGCCGCACTGGTCGCCGGCGACATAACCGACCGAACACGCGACTCTGGCGCCGCCATTCACCGAGACTTCGACCGTCCCGCTCTGCAGCGGCAGGCAGGAATTGGTGCCGTCGTCGCAGTACATATAGAATTGGATGCCCTTCTTGCCGATGTCGGTGGGCTTGATCTCGTTCGTGCTTGGCTTGGAGCCGTCGGGATAGCCGTCAATCGTGGCGGCCGTCGCGGGCGCGGCCCCGAGCAACGCGAGCGCCAGCGCCAGCGCCAGGATTTGCCGGATGCTCATATCGCGCCTCCCAGGGCCAGGATCCGATAGCTGAACTGCACCGCCGCAGGGGTCGGGTTGAAGAAGACGATGGTGACGCGGACGCCGTTGGTCGCCGCCACCGGGTGATAGATGAAGGTCTGCACCACGGCGAAGGCGGCGGTGGGCGGCGATGGCGAGATGATGCAGTGGTAGACCCGGTCGACGGCAGGGTCTGCGAGCGAGGCCTTGTCATAGGAGTCGACGTCGAACTCGCTCGACATCGAGTTCGGATTGACCGTGATCTGGCTCTGGGTCTTGACGAACTTGAGCTGCTGAACGTTCTTGATGGCGGCATTCACCTGGCCGACGACGGTCGTGACCTGGTTGAAGTCGCCCTCGATGCCGTGGAAGCGATCGTTGAAGCCGTCGGCGCCGCCGGCCTGCACGATGCTCTGACCATCGATCCAGTCGGTGTGCTTGAACTTGGGCGTGTACGTGACGTCCGCCATGGCCCGTTCCTCTTCAGTAGCGGAAATTGGGGAAGCTGTAGCTGGGAAAGGCTTTCATCGGATCGTTCTCGATTTCCCGCACATGCAGGCGCAAATGGTCGGTTTTGACCTGCACGCCAATGGGATGGAAGGCGTCGAGGACGTTCATGATGATGTCGTATTGCGGCTTGGGGATCGGCGTGCCGGCCAGTTCGAGCGCCGGTTTGAGCCTGATCTCAAACGAGTAGGGCGCAACCCGGTTGGTGTCGCTCACCACATAGGTCAACACGAGGATGGTCATGCCGGGCTGGGTCGCGACATATTGCGCCGTCGGCTGGGTCACGGTGCCAAACGCGCCCTCCCCATTGCCGATCGATTGCGTCCCCCAGGTGTAGCTGCCGTTGGGGAGACCGGGATTGGTGGCAAGGGTGAGCGTGTCGCCGACCGTAACGGTCGTGGGCAAAGGCTTGTCCGGGGTCAGCCGCAACCCTAGCCAGACATCGGGGCCGACATAGGCGTTCACCTCGCCATTGCCGTTCTGCACGTAGTCGAAGCACTGGGCAGCGAGGGCAGCGAGGGTTTCGAGGGCGAGCGTGCTGTGGCCGAGCACCAGTCGGCGGCCGACGGACTCGACGCCCAGACCACCGGCCACGAACGCCTGTTCGACCTTGAGGTCGCCGCCGATGCCACGGGCTGCCAGCAGGGCCAATAGGGCAGCCAGCGCGTCGCGGGTTGTGGGCTGCATCAGGGTGCTGTCGGCCGTGGCGAAGCTGACATTGGGTGTCGGTGGATGGGCGATCAGGAAAGCCTGGTCGAAGCCGTCATCGGGCGCGCCGATCATGGCCGTTGGGTCGCCGTCGAGCTGGCCGGCGGACGAGATCGCGTGACCGACCGGTAGGGCGACGGGGTCGATGCGCAGCCCCAGTGTCCCGGACCGGGTGCGGCCCGAAAGGCTGAATTCGACGCGGACCGCGACGTCACCGGCAGCATCGGTGACGAGTCGGACGCGCCGGCGCGAGGCAATCGGAGTGGTCGATGCGGCATCGGCCGAATGGGCAACCAGATGCGCCTTGCCGGGCCCCGGGGTGACGATCGTCCAACTGATGGTGCCGCCATTGGGCAGTGGCGGATCGACCGTGAGGTCGAAGGCGGTGCCGGCATCGACCCGCGGTCCGCCGGCGCCGCGGATGGCGAGGCGCTCCCCCGGAGCGACTGCTAGCGCGAGGTCGGGCCCGAGATTTTCCACATAGTCGAACCCGACCTGGTGGGCGAGCACGCCGAGGTTGTCGGCGTCCTTGGTGTCGTGGCGCAAACGCACCGCGCGGCCGACCGTATGGAGCGGGGTCGGACCCGCGGGATCGTAGGACTGCTCGAGCGTCATCGTCCCGCCCGCCACCGTCACGAGCTGGTCGAGCAACGCCGCCATGCCGACCTGCAGCCTCGCCTGGCCGGGATCGCCCGCGCTATCCACCGCGCCATTCTTGTAGGTGATGAGGTCGAGAGCCGGATCGAAGCCCGCGTCGTCATCGGGACTGCCGGCGACCGTTTCGTCGCGCGCCCGGCTGCCATCGGCTGCAATGGCGCTGCCGACGGGAACGGACTTGGGGAGCGCCCGAATGGCCCGAAGCACTGTCTGGGTCGTCTGATTGTCCTCGACCAGCACGTAGGGCGAATTGTCGCCGGGGAGCGGCGCCGCCTCGTTGACCATGCCGAGCACGGCGTCGGGCGTTGGCAGCACCCAGCGCCGGAACAGCTTCAGCCGGGCTCGGTAGGCGTCGTCGTCCTCGCCCAGCGCCGGATGAAAGCTGGTTCGTGCCGTGCGCGACAGCCGAACCTCGTCGATCGTGCCGGCGAACGGATTGCCGAGGGTCGTTGCGCCGAAGCGGAGATCATCCGGCGGGGCGATTGCCCCGAGGCCGGCAAGGGGCGCCGTCATGCGCTGCACCCCGTCGACATAGAGCCGTACGCGATCATGCGCGCGATCAATGACGCCGGCCACGTGGTGGTACAGGCCGTCGGCGAGCGACACATCGCCGAACAGCCGGATCTCCGGCGCTGTGCCATCACACACGGCGAAATAGACATTGGCGGCGATGCCGCGCGCATCCATGACACACAGCGACCATCCCGGCGCCGCTGAGGCCGCGGCTGTCTCCTGCTTGCGCCGGGAGAGGATGGCGCGCGGCGTGCTGTCCGACTGGGCAACCGTGACGAAAGCTTCGACTGTTGCCCCGGCCGAGACGGTGAAGTCGAAATCGGGTGAAGCAGGCACGGCTACGACCGTGTTGCCGCTGCCGGAAAACGTAAAGCTGCTGCCGTATTTGCCCGGCCCACCCGCCTGGGCCCCGGTCACCTGTCCGGGATGACCGACGGCAGCGGGCAATTCGGGATGGCCGGGCACGGCGTCCCGCGTCATCTGGTCGACGACTGTCGGCGATCCGGCCGGCTCGTCGAGATGCCAAAGGGCTATCGTTGCGGCATCGGCGGAGTAGGGCCGGGGCGGGAACCGCGGCACGCGCATATCCGCGCCGAGGCCGTCGAGACCGGCGCCCCGGGCGCTCGCGACCAGCCGCGTGGCTCGAACGTCCCGACCGACACGAGCGATGAGATCTTTCTCGCCGCCGATCAGCCAGCTCAGCTTGGCGATGTTGCCGAGCAGGGCGGTCAGCGTCCAGGCGTATTTGCCGATGCCGGGCCCCGGCGGCGAGGCAGTCAGCAGGCTGAACTTAAGTGCGACGCCGGTCGGGCCTTTCAGGGGCACGACAGCGCCGTCCCCGGCGCGGGTGCCGCCTGGGAAGGTGACGCTGACTGTTGCCGAGTCATGGCCCTGCGTGAAGGCGAGCGTCACCACGACCTCATCGCCGCCCAGATCGAACTGCGGCGTCAGCACATAGGCGATATCGTCGGGGGCCTCGCCCCAGCGGGCGCGATACTCGCTAAAGGCGTAGTCCCTGAATTTGGTGACGCCGGGCTGCTCGTCCTTCTCGCAGAGAGGAACGATGTCGAATTCGCCGCCCCGCCGATACGGCAGCGTTAGGCGCTGGGTGAGGGTGGCGAGGGCGTTCATCGGTCACCGATCTGCAGGTCGACGAGCCGTGAATCGTAACGGAAGGTGGCGATTTCGGTGGGCGACAGCATCAAGTTGGCGCCCAGATCGGCTTCGATCACCGCCGGCGTGAACGCCTCGCGGTCGCCGAAGACAATGCTGCCGAAGGTCGGGGGATAGCGGCGAAGGTGCAGCCGCTGCACATCGGCGACGCCGGGGACATTCAGCAGGTCGCGCAAGACCTGCGACGCGAGCACCGACCCACCGAGGCCGAGCCCCGAGACGCGCCCCTCGACCGCTGCCTTGAGCGCGGCAGCGGTCGCGACCGCGTCGACGCCCGGCCGGATCGTGACGCTGGCCCGGACGCCGACGGCGACCTGGTCGGCAAGGCGGATATTGGGGAAGATGCCGACCGGCCGCATTGTCCGCACCGCGTCGGCAACCGTGTCGGCGATGCCGGGCACGCCGCCGATCGTCTCCCAGCGATAGCCGGCCTTGGGTGCCACCAGCACGTCGAAGAAGTAGGGTGTGCCCAGCGAGCGCGCCTGGCCGAAGCGTCGCCGGTCGAAGATGAACTGGCTGAAAATGCTCAGCGACACGTCGACGCCGCCGGCTGGATCATTGACTATGCAGTCGCGCACGCCGTCGATGTTGAGGACCGCGCCCGTCACTGCCTCGCGCGTGAACAGGGTGCGTGGCAGGCGCAGCAGCGCCGCGCGATAGGTTTCGTCATCGAGCAGTTCGTCGCCATGCGCGAAGGGCGCGTCATTGCTGGCCGCAATCGTGGCGGTGCCGAGTGCCATGTAATGCGCCGCGTAGATCGGATTGATCTGCGCAATGGTGCTGCGGGCGATGTTGCCGCTTCGACCGGCGACCACCGCAGCGGCATCGACCGAGGCCGTCTTGCTGTCGCTCGAGGCGCCCGACAGCGTGGCGCTGGCGAGGGTGCGGAAGCGGAGCACGGGCGGATCGCCCGCTGCGACCGGTGCCTTGGTTTCGACCAGCGTGCCGACCGGCACCACATAGGTCCGGCCCTTGTCCTCGTTGGAGAGGGTGAAGGTGATCTGGCCGCTCGCCTGCTGGTAGCCCCGGGCCAGCCCCAGATCGTTGCCGAGCAGGTTGAGCGCATCGCCGGTCGCGGTCGATACGAAGTTGGCGTAGTAGCCGGTGGCTAGGCCCTTCCAGAGTTCGAAATCTTCGGCCGCGGCGATGTCGAGAATCTTGCGCAGCGGGCTGCTCGAGCGGAGGTCGATGTCCGACCCGAACAGGGCCTTGGCCTGGTCGAGCTTGTCGCCCAGGATGACCGAGAACGGCTTGACCACGAAGCCGGCGGGGGTGACGCCGTAATCGCTCATGGCATCGCCCCCGAGACCACGACCTGCTGTGTGCCGCTCACCAGCTGCACGGAAGCCACCGCGTGCCAGACGCGCCGCTGGCGGTACTGGCTGTCGACGAGTTCGGGGGCCAGCTCGGCAAATCCGGGGGAGTCGTCGAACAACACGTTGTCGACCTGCTGCACCCGGTCGTCGCCGGCGAGCGATTTGACGATGTTGAGCGAGATGACGTCTTCGATCGAAGCGACGGTTCCCGCCGTAGTGAAAATGGCTGCCACATCAAGGCCATAGTTGACATTGACGGGGTCGCTGCCGAACGGCGTGCCGATGATCACCTGCAGCGCCTGGGCAAAGTTGGGCCGCCCTGAAATCGTGTCGAAACCGCGCTGGGCGGGCTGCGAGTCGTCGGCGACCAGCACCAGGTCCCCATCGACGAGCTTGAGGCCCGTTCCAAGATCGACGGTGTCCTGCGTCATCGCCATGCTCAGGACGCCTTGAGTTTGGTTTGGCCGGCCGAGGAGGCGGTCCAGGTCGAGGGTATGGGGGGAAAGCCGTCGACCGGTCCGTTACTCCCCTGAAGCAGCACACTCTTGCCGTCGACCTTGAGCTTGCTGGAACTGATGCCGGCTTCCGTCGTAGCCGATGTGCACTTCTGGATGCCGTGCGAAGTATCGGTGACGAGGGTGCAGGTGGAGAACTTGGTGCCGGCGATGTCGCCCGCCAGCAGCACTTTGCTGCCATCGACCTTGAGCTTGCCCTGCGACGCCGAGGGCTTGATCGCGCCCTGGTGCATGCAGGCAATCGAGGCGTTTTCGGTCAGCACAAATGCCATGGTCGGTTCCGCCCTCAGCTGATCTCGAGGCTGCCATTGATCGCCACGCTGCCCTTGATGTTCAGGGACGACTGGCTGGCATCGATCGTCATCGGCCCGCTGGCGGCGATGGTCAGCGCGTCCTTGGCGGTGATAGTGATGCCGCCCTTGGCGTCGATGTGGATCTGGGCGCCGGACGAATGCTCAATCAGCACCTCGTCATCGTCGCCTTCGGTCGGGCGACCGCCAACCGTCGAGAGCTTGTCGGCGCCCACGGTGATCTTCAGCCCTTTGACCTCGATCACGCGCTTGCCCGATTTGCCGGTGAGGTCGTTGGCGGCTTTCGTGTCGTCCTTGGGCGGGCCGCTGCCATCGAGGCCGACCGGCAGGCACAGCCACCAGTCGCCGTCCTCATTGCTCGGCGGCGCGAAATCGGGGGCCTTCGACCACAAATAGCCCGCGACGATCCCGTCGGTGGCGCTGGCGCGCGAGTGGACGACGACCGCCTTCATCCCCGGATAGACCGGGGTGACCAGCCCGCATTTGTTCCAAGCGAAGGGGGAGGCGATGGGTTTGGTGCGGTAGACGTGATCGTCATCGGCATCGACCGGCACGTTTACCGAGGCCTGCGTCTCGGACCTTTCCGTCTTGCTCTGCCCGTAATAGAGGTCGGCCCGATAGCCGGTGGCGGTCGCCTTGACCGCGGCAATCTCGATCAACGGGTTTTCGCTCGCCCGCGACTGAATGCGCTCGTCGATTTGCCGGACCGCGCTTTCGGCCCCGGCGCCGATCCCAGAGTCGACCTTGAGCGCCGCCTTGCCGCTGAGGATCGGGGCGGCCGCCCCACCGGTGCAGGAATAGCCGCCGCTGGCCGAAAAGCTGTGCGTCACCTCCCGCACCCGGAACTCGCCGGCATATTTGTCGATATTGCTGACGCTGACCGACTGGCCCGGCCGCAAGCCCGGATCGCCGATCACCGTGAAGGTGAACGCCGCGATCTCGTTGTCCTTCGGCTTGGTCTCGTTGTCGTCCGAGAGCCCGAGTTTTTTCTTCTTCTCGAAGGTCGCGAGCGTCTTGCCGTAGGCGAACACCGGGCTGGGGGCCAGTTTGTCGTTCTTGATCGGCGCGCCGAGATAAACGGTGCCGTCGGCGATCAGCAGTTCGGCGTCGGCCCGGCCGGCGAGCTCCTCGAGCGCCCGCAGGATCGTGGTGCCGCCGAACTTCATGTCGGTCAGCGGCTTGGCATTCGGCAGGTCGACGGTGGCTTTCTTGCCGGCCCAATCGGGCAGGTCTTTCAGCAGTTCGTTGACGACATCGCCATAGCTCTTGGCCGATTCCGGCATGGCGCGCGTGACCTTGGTCTTCTGGCACGCGTAGACCACGGTTTCCTGGCCCTTGATGGTCGTCACGAGCTTGTCGCCGCTGGCTGCGCTCTCGACTGAGGTGAAGACCCCCTCAAGTACAGTGTCGGTGCTGGTATCGAGATAGCCGAGTTGCACGGTGACCTTGGGTGGCGCCGTGCTGGCGGCGGCGCCCGCGGCGGGCAGGACCGCGGCAAGTGGCCCGAGGCCGGTCGCATCCTTGAGCGCCTCGACCTGCTTGTCGGGCAGGTCGTAGAGCGTGATGGTGAAGCTGGTGCCGGTCGTCCAGCGCGACATCTTTACGCTGACATCGGCGTCGATGCAGACGTCACCCGACCAGATGTCGTTCGAGACACTGAGACCGGGAAACTTGATCACGTATTTGGTGAAGACGCCGCTGCGCACGCTCATGCCGAGGTCACCTCACCAACGATGTTGGTGCCGAAGCTGCCGACGCCGTTGAGATTGCTGCGCGCCACCTGCTGGATTGGAAAGCGGACCAGCAGCCCGCCGGCGAGATAGACCAGCGACGGCACGACCTTGCGCAGCAGCACAGTGCGGCTCGAGCCGTCGGCCGCGAAGGCATCCACCCGCACCACGAGAAAACGGCCGCGATCATCGGGCAGCGCCATGATCTCATCCATCGGCCCGAGCGTCGCCTCCGGTACGCTCACATAGAGCGCGAACAGGTAGCGCACGCCGTCGCGCACGAAGCCGAAGCTCTGCGGCAGGCCGGCCGTGTTGTCGATCGGCAGCGGATCGAAGCTGAGGTCGGGGACAGCGGGGAGCATCAGAAGAACGCCGAACCCACTCCCACGGCCACATCGGCAAGGGCCAGAAGGCCGCCGAGTTTGGGACGAGGGACGTTCGTGAGTTGCAGGCTGACCTTCAGTGTCTCGCGGTTCTGATTGTCCTGCGTGAAGGCGAGGCTGGTAATCTGCATGTCGAGGTGAACAAAGTTCTTGGAGATCACGGGAATGCCGGTGACCGACATCGCCTTGGCGGTGACCGACGCCAGGGCCCGGGTGGTCAGCGCCATGATTTCGAGGGCGGGGCGGAGCGCGCGCTCGGGGCCGACCAGGAAGGCCTCGATGGCGATCGTCTTGGTGGTCGGCGACACCATCTGCACCAGCGAACTGCCGCCCACCGCCGCGGTCTTGTAGCCCTCGTTGACCACGTAGGACTGGACCTTGAGCAGCGGCACGGCCCCGATCAGAACCGGGACGTTGGCTTCCCTGATGGCGCGCCGGACATCCATCAGGGGGCCGCTACCACATCGGTGTCGGCGTTGAACCCGAGGACGATGCCGCTGAAGGTGGCCGTCGGCACACCGTCGATCACGGTATTGCTCGGGTTGGTGCCGGTGATGATGCAGTCGCGGAACAGCAACTGCGAGAACGACCAGTCCGAGCCACTGGCGGGACTGAGTAGGATCTTGAACCGGGTGCCGTTGAGCGCGAGTTTGGAAATGGTCGCTACGTTCGAGCCGATCGCCTTGACCGTCATGGTGAAGGTCGCGGTCTTGGGGTGAAAGATCGCCCCGACATTGTCGGCCTCGATCGAATGGATCGGCGTTACCGGCGTGGTGTAGGTCGGCGTAAAGGACTCGACCGGGGTGACCGGGGCGCCTTCTACCTGTAGCTGCAAGCGAGAGTTCCAGTCCGGCATGGTGGCCGCTCCTATTCAAACTTCAGCGTGATGTTGAGACGATGGATGGCCCCGGCATATTCGACCGTGGCGATCGAGTTCACGGTGCGAGAAGCCTGGGCGTTGTGGATTTGCTGCAGCTCGACATCGGCGAGCTTGCTGGGATCCTTGTCGAGCAGGGACAGCAGCGGGAAGAACACCAGGTAGCTGTCGATGACGCCGCTATCCTGCAATGGCTGCAGCACCGCGCTCATCTCGGCCGCCAGCGCCCTGAGGCCGGCGCGGGTGACACGCAGGACGCCGATCGAGCTGATCAGCGCCGCCTTGAGATCGAACGAGATTTCGTCGATCGTCCGCACGATGTCGATGTAGCGCTGGTCCCTGCCGAGGGTGTAGCCCTCGCCGAGATAGAAGCCGGCGCCGGGGATGAGCGGCGTCTGAGTCAGCCAATTGATGCCGGCGGTGTTGAAGGCGTCGATTTCGCTGTCGGAGAACGTGGTGTCCATGTCGACATTGATCGGCTTGAGCAGCATCGAGATGTGCGGCTCCTGACCGGCGATCGCCCCGGCAACGGCCGCAGCGGCGTCGTCGCTGGCGTGATGGGCGACCATCACCATGCGGTTCGAGGCCATGCCGGAACTGACCAGCGCCGTGCTTGTCTCACCCGAGCCCAGCATGGCCACACCGATGCGCTCCATGCCGTCCGGACCATTGTTCGACACGTTGTTGCAGTGCTGCGCCAGGGCCTCGACGGCGCTCTTGCCGGCGGCACTGGTGAGCGGCGTATCGGCCAGTACGACGATCTGCACCGGCAGCTTTGCCGCTACCAGCAGGCCGTCCTCGACTCCCTGTTCGGTATCTTCCACCGGAATTGCCCAGATCTTGCTCGGCCCCGGCGACTGGGAAAAGGCCGTCAGGATGGAGTCGCCGAGTTTGCCCTGGAACCAGCCAGCGTCAGTCGCAGGCTTGCCGTTATTGGCGTTGGTGAACTGGATCGCATCGCCCCTGGCGACAAGAGCGGCTACCTTGGCGCTCAGCGTCACCGTCTTGTCGGTCGTCGCGGCGACGGTGACGCCGGTTGCGATGGCGCCCGCCGTGGTTACGTCGGTGACCGGCATGCCGACGATGATCGAAGCGGGTACGCTGTTGAATGTGAGAGTGTCGCCAGCGGCCGCCGTATCGGCGCTCAGAATGAGCGTTTGCGCCGACGTCGAGACCGCATAGGGATTGGTGATCGGCACGGCCACCTTCTTGGTGGCACTCCCGGCAGTAGCGCCGACAATCGCAATGTCGCCGAACGATCGGGTGGCCGGCACGAACAGATTGGTCTGCGCGGTGACGGTGATGTACTTGACGGGCATGTTGCCTCCCCTCCGCGGAGCCGATGCAGTCAGTGAAAACGCTTCTTGAGCCGCGCCCGCAGCGTCTCGCGCTCGGTGGGCGTCAGCCAGCGCTGGGCGGGTGTCGATACGATCGCTGCGGGCCTGGCTGCTGCCGGCACCTCGTCCCGGGGCGCGTCGTCGGCCGGTAGGGACTTCTCGTTATCTGTGCGGTCCTTGCTACCGGGCATGGCCTGATCCTTCAGTTGATGAATTGAGCGAACATGTGCTCGGCGTTGAACAGCGCGCCGACCGCGGCCTTGGTCTCAGCCGCGGTCTGACCCGGAATGGAGGCGTCGCTGACAGCCGCATCGGGAAACAGCACCACGAAGGCATAGGGGGTGATGAGCTCGAGCCCGTCCGGGGCGCCGGGGATCGACTCGTGCTCGAGGATAGAGCGGCACAGCTTGGCCGATTGCAGCGAGCCGGCGATGTCGAAGCCATCGACGATTTTGATCCGCACCGGCACGGCGTAGCTGCGCAGCGTAGCCGGATCATCGGCATCGAACGCGGGCGGCGCGCCGCCGACCAGTTCGACGAAGAGGTGGGTCAGCCGGCGGAAATCCTCGATGGTCGAGATGTTGAGCGTGGCAAAAATGTCGTCGACCATGCTCGACGGGTAGAGATCGCGCAGCTTGGCGCGCAGGTCGGCAATCGAGGCGATCGGCCCCAGCCGTTGTATGAGGCTCTGTACCGTAACGGTCTGCAGCGGCGCCACGAGCGTCTGTACCTTGGCGACCAGCGTCGCCGCGAATGCCACGTCGACCCAGTCGAGCCGGCCGAAACGGGGCAGGGTGCGCTCCTTGCGCACCCGCTGCATGTCCGGGGTGATACGCTCATCGATGCCGCTGCTGCGCACGCTTTCGAACGCCGGCACCTTGTACGAGCGCGCCCCGATCTCCCCCAGTTCCATCGACTTCACATCCAATTCCGTTGCCTTGAACACGGCATTGAAAATCGCGGTGAGCCCCAGCCCGTTCAGCAGTCCGGTCACGAACGCATCCTGCGTGCAGCGCAGCAGCGTCGTGTCGATGAACGTGCTCATCGGCGGCTCTCACATTCCGGTCCGGCGCAGCTGCCATGCTGTTTGCCAGGCCTGGTCCCGCCGCCCGGAATACATTTGCGGCCTTGTGTCGGGAGCGGCCGGCTCGGCGCCGACGTTCCCCATTGGTGCAAAAACTTTACGCAGCGGCCATGGGGGGAGCCATCCATCAAAGGGTGGATCGGTGGATGTAGCCGCGCCATCCACCTCCACCATCCCTGCGGCTCAACTCCATCGGCCGCAGACGTCGGTACGTTCCGCGGCGCGGACCGGCCGACGCGGCTCCCATTCCAGATGATGTTGCGGGTCTGCCGGCGGTATCGCGCCGGCCCTAGGGCCGCGCCAAAAGGCGCGTTCCAACGCTGTCGAAATGCGAGCGCGTGGAGTTGCCGTGTGTCCGAACAGCAAGCGTGGTGTCCCACTCTTGCCAGGGACGCGCTGGGTCAGGAAACGAGCCGCACCAGGTCGATGTCGGTGGCAGCGTCGCCCGAGGTCAGCTTCTTGGATTGCAGCGCCTTGAGCACGACGGTCTTTTGAGTGGGGTCGGCAGCCGCGTTGGTGAGCGCGTTGCGCATCTGCTCGCGCCGCGCCGCCGTATCGTCGACCTTGCCGCCGGTGAGGTAGCGGCTGAGCACCTGGGCCAGCCGCGTGTTGAGCTGCGGGTCGCGGCGTTGCGTCTCGGTCAGCGGCCAGTTGTCGAGGGCGTCGAGCGCCGCCTTGAGATCGTCGGCGGTTCCGTCGGTGAGCACGCTCTTGAGTTGCTCGCCCACCAGCGCTGTCGCACTGACACCCCCGGCCGCCGAGACGAAGCCCAGGGCGTCCTTGAGCGCCGCCGTCAGGTAGAGGCGGGTGATGAGGTAGACGCCGAGGAAGGCGAGCACGAAGAAATAGAGGCAGACAAAGGGGATCAGTTTCGGGTTGGTCAGGCCGGGGCTCGCACCGAGATAGTTGGATAGCTCGCCGATCCAGCGGGGGACATCCTTGATCTGCACCAGCGTCGCCCCGATCAGCAACGTGGTGAGCCAGTCGGAAACGCGTTCGAGATTGGTGTTGGCGCCCAGAGCAACGCTCGCGGCGGTATCTTCGCTATCGCCGGCCTTGCGAACGATGTCGACCGTGCGGGGCACCCCGAAGATGAAGCCGAGCAGCCCGCCCAGGGCGCCGGCCGCGCCACCTACCAGCATGTCGATGCCGAACATGGCGGCAAACGAGCCCTGGTCGGCGGGCAGTCCGAGACAAGCCACGGCCAGCGCAGCCGCACCCAGGGCCGCAAAACCACCGATGACTACGCCGATCTCCTTGGTGGCGGCGATCACCTTGCTCTCGTCGTCGTCGCCGCGCGTCGTGCCGCGCAGATAGCCCAGGTAGAAATAGGCGGTAACGCCGCCCAGCGCGAGGCCGACGACACCGACGACGGCCGGCAGCAGGAAGTCCTGCCCGAGGCTAGTCGGGCCATCTGCTGCATAGGCGGCGGATGTCGGGAGAGCCAGCGCTGTAGCGACAGCAATATTCGACCTGATCGACATGAAGTGCCGGAAGAGGGAAACACGCAAGACGCGACTCCTCTGTGATATAATGGATACGCTCGGTCGGTGGCCAAGGTGCACAAGTCGAGCGTACAACCATCAGAGCGGATCAAACAACCCGTTCCGCGTCTGGCGTTTTGATTCGATGAAAATTGCATAGTCGCGCCGCTGTGACGGCAGGATAGCGTATCATGCGGGGCACAGGCGAGCGAATAACGGAATTGCCTCAATCGACAAGCCTTAATCTGGTGCGATGACTATCGGAGGATGCGATGCGATATCTCTTGATTGTGTCTAGTGCCTTGCTGCTGTCGACGACGGCCGCGTGGGCGGATTGCAGCCAGGCCGACCTGCCGGCCTGCATCAGGCAGTTGCAGGCCGCGGCCAGCGACATCAACAGGCTGCAGCAAACCACGGCGGGCCTGGCGACCGAGAACGCTGCCCTCAAGAAGCAGCTGGCCACCGATGAGCGGACGCTGGGCAGCCAATATGACGAGTTGGAGCGGTTTGAGCAGAAGATGCGCCAGAGCATCCCGCGCGCCGAGGATTTCTACGTCAAGGACATCCCCTCGCAGATCCAGCACTCGTCGGTCGCGTGCAATGGGGACGATGTGATGATCTCGGCGGCCTGCACCAACCACCATGGTGCGCAGACGGCCGTCGGGCCGCAATTCGCCTCCGACCAGCAGGGGCACCGCATCGCTATCTGCCAGCGCTATGGCAACGAGGTCTGGGAAGCCGAAGGTCAGGTCGTGTGCATGAAGCTGCACTAGCGGCCAAACGCGGCGCGGGTTGCCGCGTGGAGTCGTTGCATCACGATGATGCCGCCTGCCCGCTTGTCGTTCAGGCGGGTATGGAGCTTCTGGTCAAAGTAGGCATTGACCTTGGTATGGTGCGCCTCAGGATAGGTATCCTTAGCGCGATCGGTAAGATTACGATTTCGGGCAATATTGTCACACTAGGGAAGTCCGATTGCCCCTTCGCTGATCAGCCGATGTCGCTCCTGTTATTGTTGTGCGCGCGACCTCTTTCGCTAGCAAAATGACGAGGACTTGCCGGGTCGCTCGCTGATCAAGCACCACAACTTGATTGCATTTCTCCCTGTTATTCCCTGTTATGCAGGGAGACCGGTTTCGGCGGACTAGGTCCACCGCCATTCCCTTCGATCCAGCATTTTCAACGCCTACGCGTGCGGAAGCACCATCGCTGCCACGGTGGCCAGCACCACGAGCCAGGCGATCGACAGGGCGCCCGCGGCGAGCACGCGACCTCCCGGTGTGAGCAGCGAGCGCAGATTGACCGACAGGCCGAGTGCCGCCATCGACACGATGGTGAGAACGCTCGACGCCGACCGCAACGGGGACAGCAACACCTCGGGCAGGACCCCGGTTGAACGGGCGATCATCATCGCGATGAAGCCGACGATGAACCAGGGAACGAGTACGCCGAGCGGCGGCAGCTTCTGGCCGCCGAGACCTCGGCGCAGACCTGCCAGCAGCACCACCGGCCCCAGCATCATGACGCGGATGAGCTTGACCAGCGTCCCGATCTGCGCACTCACCGGGCCGATCGGCGCGGTGGCGGCCAGAACCTGCGGCACCGCGTAAACGCTCAAGCCAGCGACGACGCCGTATTGCCATTGACTGAGGGCGAGCAGGGGGATGATCAGCGGCAGCGCCAGAACCACGCCGATGCCGAGGGCCGCCGTGAACCCGATCGAGGCCGCGACCTCGTCCCCTGATGCGCCGATGACCGGTGCCGTGGCCATGATCGCCGAGTTGCCGCAGATCGAATTGCCACAAGCGACCAGGGTTGCCAGTCGATCGCTGAGGCCAAGGCCGCGCGCAATGGCGTAGCTGGTGGCCAGGGACAAGGCGACGACACCGGCGACACAAAGTGGAAGCCACGGCCCTGACGACGCCAGGGTCGCCGCACTGATGGTGCCGCCGAGCAGAACGATGGCGACCTCGAGCACCGTCTTCGACGCGAACTTGACGCCGTCGACATATCTCGGGTGAAGGCCAGCTATCGTATGCACGACCGTGCCGACCAGAATGGCGACGACCAAGCCGTCGACATAGGCGTAGCCGAGACTGCGCTCCTCCAGCCACTGGGCCGCGATGGCCACCAGAGTGACGCCGACGGAGAGAGCGAGGCCGGGAAGAACGCCTATTCCGACCCAGCGCGATGCGTTTGTGTGCTCATAAGCCATGACGATGGAGGTAGGACTTCCATTCGTACGGTTCTATCGAATAATATGGGACATTTCATTCGATCAAGCTGCATGATGACCCTGGAACAACTCGCCATCTTCGTCGCGGTCGCCGAGCACGAGCATCTGACCCGCGGCGCAACGGAAATCGGGCTCACGCCGTCGGCTGCCAGTGCCGCCATCAAGAACCTCGAGGGGCATTTCGGCGTCCCATTGTTCAGCCGCGTCGGCCGGGGCATCGAACTGACCCGGGCCGGGCGCACCTTCCTGCCCGAGGCGCGCTCGATCCTCGAGGCGGTGCGCAATGCCGAAGGCACGCTGAGCGAGCTCGGCGCGCTCCGGACCGGCACGCTCGACATTCAAGCCAGCCAGACCGTCGGGAATTACTGGCTTCCGCCGCGCTTGTTCCACTTCGCCGAGCGGTTCCCGGGTATCTCGGTCAGGATGAGGATGGGCAACACCGCCAATGTCATCCTTGCGGTCCTGTCCGGCGAGGTCGAACTCGGCTTTGCCGAAGGGACGTTCGACGAGCCGGCACTGGCGGTACGGCCGGTCGTCGGCGATCGCCTGGCAATCGTCGTCCCCGCCGACCTGAGGCCTGCCGCGGCCGAAGTCGAAGTCGATCGCCTCGGCGAACTGCGCTGGATCATGCGCGAGCCCGGTTCAGGGACCCGATCGGAATTCGAGACGGCACTAAGGTCGATCGGAGGCGATCCATCAAAGCTGCCGATTGCAATAGAGCTGCCGACCAATGAAGCGGTGCTCAACGCCCTGCGCCGAAGCCGGTGCGCGGCTGTGCTGTCGGAAATGGTCGTGGCGCCGTTCCTCGATACCGGCGAGCTCATCCAACTGCCCATCACGCTGCCGGAACGCCGGTTCAGTCTGCTTCAGCACAAGGAGCGAAAGCTCTCTGCCGCTGCCGCCCGCTTCGCGATTGAGCTCAAGACGCCCTGATGTTCGCCCACCCGATGCTGAAAGGCTCGGCGCGCCATCCTGTCGGCACCCGGGGCGGGCGGCAGACATGGGCGGCGCGACATGCTAGTGGGGAGACCGACACTGATCTCGGGCGTCGACCGCAGCCATGAACGTCAAAGCGATACTGTTCGACGCCTATGGCACTTTGCTCGACGTGGGAAGTGTCGGCGCTCTGGCAGAGCAGTTGTTTCCTGGCAAAGGATCGGCGATCAGCCGGCTCTGGCGGGAAAAGCAGTTGCAGTATAGCTGGATCAGGACGCTTTCCGGCCGCTATGCGGACTTCTGGCAGGTCACGGGCGAGGCGCTCGATTACACGGCGGCGTCCCTCGGTCTGACGATGTCACAGGAGCACCGCGCTGCCCTGCTGGAGCAGTACCTTCGCCTGTCGACCTTCCCCGAGGCCGCCCCGGCCCTGCAAGCCCTCGCCGGGCGCGGCGCCCGGCTGGCGGTGCTGTCCAACGGCACGCCGGCCATGCTGGAAGGAGCATTCACCCATGCCGGACTGCGTCCGTATTTTACGGCCTTGCTGAGTGTTGATGTGGCCCGCGCCTACAAGACCGCGCCAGCGGCCTATCAGCTGGCCGTCGATCATTTCGGCGTCCCGGCAGCGGAATTGCTGCTTGTGTCGTCCAACGGGTGGGACGTGGCCGGAGGAGCAGCCTTTGGCTTCCGGACCTTCTGGGTAAACCGCGGCGGCGCGCCGGTCGAGCAGCTTGGGGTAACGCCGGACGCCATCGAGTCAAGCCTCTTCGAGCTTGCCGACTGGCTCCACGCAGACGCTCAGACGCCGATATAGCGGGCCAAAATCTCCGGCGATGCCTGGAGTTCGCTGCTCGCGCCATCGAAGACGACGTGACCGTTGTTGAGAATATAGGCCCGCGTGGCGATCGAGAGCGCCGCCGCGATATTCTGCTCGACGATGACGATGGTCTGGCCGTCGGCCGCAAGCTGGCGGCAGACGCCGAGCAGGTCGCGCACGATGATGGGAGCGAGGCCCTCGAACGGCTCGTCGAGGAGCAGGATCTTGGGCGAGCGCACCAGGGCGCGCGCGATCGCCAGCATCTGCTGCTCGCCCCCCGACAGGTCGGTGCCCCGGCTGGTACGCCGTTCCTGCAGGCGCGGAAACATGGCGTAGACGCGCTCGAGCGGCCAGGCCGACGCCGCGGTCAAGCCGGCGAGCACGAGGTTTTCTTCGACGTTGATGCTGCCGAAGATGCGGCGTTCCTCCGGCACCAGCTGCAAGCCCGCATTGGCGACGCGATGGCTCTTGGCGCCACGAAGCTCGCGACCCTCGAGCTTGATGCTGCCAGACCTGGTCTCGACATTGCCCATCAGGGCATTGAGCGTTGTCGACTTGCCGGCGCCGTTGCGGCCAAGCAACGCCACCACTTCCTTCTGCTCGAGCCGCAGCGACACATCGAACAGGATGTGCGAGTCGCCGTAAAATGCGTTGATCCTGTCGACCTCGAGGTAGCTCACGCGTGCACCCCGCCGAGATAGGCGTCCTGCACGGCGGCGCTGTTCTGCACTTCGGCCGGGGTGCCTTCATCGAGCACCCGGCCCTGTGCCAGAACGGTGACGCGATCGGCCATGCCGAACAGCGCATCCATGTCGTGCTCAACGACGACCAGCGTCCGTCCGACGGCCAGATGCTTCAGTAGCTGCACGGTGTCGGTCCGCTCCTGCGGGCTCATGCCGGCGAGCGGTTCGTCGAGCAGCAGAATCTTCGGATCGGTGCCGAGCGCGAGGCCGATTTCCAGCCGTCGCTTCTCGCCATAGGCGAGTTGGCTCACCGGCACGTCGGCACGGTCGGACAGGCTCAGGAGGCGCAGCGTCTCGGCAACGTCGGCATTGAGCTCATCCATGTGATCGACATCGCGCAGCATGTCGGAGCGATAGGGACCGCGCGCCCGCGAGAGCGCGGAGATCAGCAGATTGCGCCGCACCGTCAGCTTCGAGAACAGCTGGTTGATCTGGTAGCTCTTGGCAACGCCGAGCTGGCACACCGCCGTTACATCCAGGGAGGTGACGTCTCGGCCGAACAGCAGTATCTGGCCCGAACTCGGCCTCACCTCGCCGGTCAGCATCTTGAAGAAGGTGCTCTTGCCGGCGCCATTCGGGCCGATCAGACCGCGGATTTCGCCCTCGTGCAGGACAAAGTCGATGCCGTCATTGGCGACCACGCCCCCATAGCGCTTGCCGAGGCCATGCGTCTCGATGGCGATACGGTCGAAATTGGGCGGTGGCCGGTGCGGCGTCACCTTGGCTTCGGCGGGTGCCGAACCAACACTCGTCGCGATGGCCGTCTCAGGCGCGCGAGCCGGAGCGACAAGCCGCCAGAGATCGGCGATGCCCCCGACGATGCCGCGCCTCAGGAAGATGATCAGCACCACGAACACTACGCCCAGGACGAGTTTCCAGGCCGCTCCGAGGCTGAGCGCCGACTGCAGCTCGTTGCGCAGGTAAAGCCACAGCGCGCCACCGACCAGCGGGCCGAGCAGTGTCCCGGCGCCGCCGATCACCGTTTGCATGACCAGTTCCCCGGACGTGTCGAAGGTGAAGGCCTCCGGCGACATATAGCCCTGCAGCGTGCCCTCGAGGCCGCCCGCCAGGCCGGCATAGGCGGCGGCAATGACAAAGACGACGAGCTTGTAGCGCTGAATATCGTGGCCGACGGCCATGGCGCGGGTTGGGTTGTCACGGATGGCGGTCAGCACGTGCCCGAAGGGCGAGGCGACGATGCGCCGGGCGATGGCGAAGCCGACAAGAAACAGCACCGCCAGCAGCCCATACATCTGCCAGGGGTCCTCGAATCCAAGATCGAAACCGGGCAGCGTGATGTGGGGCTTGGGCACGTTGGGGAGGCCGTTCTCGCCGCCCGTCCACGGATAGAGCGCCGAATTCTCGAGGAAGAAGAACATCTCGCCGAACGCCACGGTGATCATGGCGAAGTAGATGCCCGACCGGCGCAGTGCCAGCACGCCCACCGCCAGCGCGATGACGCAGGCGCCGAGCATGCCGATGGCTAGCGCCACGAACACGTTGGGGATGGCATGCGAGACGAGCAGATAGGAGGCGATAAACCCCCCTGAGCCATAAAATACCGCCTGCCCGAAGCTCAATAGCCCGGTGAAGCCGAAGATCAGATCGAAGCCGAGGCCGAACAGGCCCCAGATCAGGATGCGGCTCAGCGTATCCGAGCTGCCGCCGATCGCCGGCAACACGAAGGGCGCCACGATGAGTACGATGCCAAGGATCAGTTCAGGCAGATAGCGGAAGCGCTGGCGGGAAGGAGTCACGCGCGCCTCATCTTGTTCCGAACAGTCCCTGCGGGCGGGTGACCAGCACCAGCGTCATCACCGCGTAAAGCATCACCTGGCTGAGCTGCGGGTTGAACATCGAGGTGAGGCTCATGATCTCGCCGGCAACGATGCCGCCGACGATGGCGCCGGGGAACGAACCGACCCCGCCCACAACCACCACCACGAAGCACTGGATGAGAATATCGTCGCCGACGTTGGGTGTGATCGAAATGATCGGCGCGTTGATGATGCCGGCAAACCCGGCAGCCATCGCGCCGATGCCGAACACCAGCATGAAAGTGCGTTGGATGTTGATGCCGAGCATATCGACCATCGGCGCATCTTCGATGCCGGCGCGCACGACGAGGCCTAGCCTGGTCTTGTACAGCAGCAGGTAGAGCAGCCCGAGCGCCACGGCGACGATGCCAAAGGCGACCAGCCGGTATTCCGGATAGATGGTGAAACCGAGATTGAGGATCGGACTGACCAGCACCGGCGCCTGTACGCTCTGCGACAGGCTGCCGAAGAAGAACCGCACCGCCTCGACAATGACGATGCCGAGCCCGAAGGTGACCAGGATCTGGTCCTCTTCCGGCCGATCGTAAAAGAAACGCACGATCAGGCGCTCGATGACGATGCCGACGACCCCGACGAACAGCGCCCCGACCAGCACCGCGATGGCAAAATTGCCGGTCGCCTGGAACGCCACGTACCCGGCATAGCCGCCCAGCATGAACAGCGCGCCGTGCGCCAGGTTGAGGACGCCGAGCGTGCCATAGACAATGGTCAGCCCGGCGCTGATCAGCGCCAGGAGTGCACCCGATACCAGACCATTGAAGAGCTGGGAGGTGAAATTGCCCCAGTTCAGCAATTTGCTTCCCCTTGTCTGCCGTGGGCTCGATGAGTTGCGCGTTTCAAGGGCAAGCGAAAGCCCATCCCTGCCACTGCAGGGACGGGCTCTTGAACAATCGGCCTCAGGTTGCGTCCCCGAGCTTGCAGCCAAACGCCGTGGGGTCCTGCATGATGCCGTCGCCGGGCACGATTTCCACCACGTTGTAGAAGTCGTCCTTGCTCTTCATGTCGGCGGGCTTCTTGCCCTGCACCACGATCACCGGCCGGATCAACTGGTGATCCGCCGCCCGCCACGAGATCGGCCCGACAGTCGAGTCGGCGTATTTCTTGCCCGATTCATAGGCGGCGATGACCTTGGGCGGGTAGAACGTTCCGGCATTCTCGACCGCATCGGCCCACAGCGCCATCTGCAGGTAGCCGCAATGGGCACCCCATTCCGGCTTCTGGCCGTATTTGGCTTCGAACTTGTCCACGAACTGCTTGGCGAGCGGGAACTTGTCACCGATGTCCCAATAGAAATCGAGACCGGCGTAGACGCCTGCCATGAGCTCCTGACCGACCTGCTGCACCAGGTAGGGCGACATGTAGGGAACGACCAGCGTCATCTTGTCCAGCAGGCCGAACTGCTTGGCCTGCTTGATCGAGTTCACCGCGTCGTTGCCGAAGCCGATGACCACCAGCGTATCGGCGCCCGAATTGGCGATGTTGAGGGCATAGGAAGAGTAATCGGTTGCGCCCAAGGGGAAGAGCTGGTTCGTCGCCGTCGTCCAGCCGCCCGCCTCGGTGAAGTGCGTCATCGAGTCGAAGACGGTGTGGCCATAGGTATAGTCGGGGGTCAGGTAGGCGACCTTGCGGGTCTTGCCGAGCTTGTCCAGCAGCACCGGGGCAATCGCGGCCGAGGTCGAATACGCATAGAAGCACTCGCGGAACGAGTAGCGCGTGCAATCCTTGCCGGTGGTGTCGTTGGAGCCGGAAATGCCCGGCAGGTAGATGACCTTCTTGGTCTGCGCCAGATGGTTGAGCGCCACGGCGGTAGCGCTCGATACCGAGCCGATCACTACCTGCGCCTTGTTGTCCTGGATGAACTTGGTGGCATTCTGCACCGCCAGATCAGGCTTTGCCGCCTCGTCCGCAGCCGCCGACATCACGGTCTTGCCCAATACGCCCTTGGTCGTCTTGGACGAGATCGCCTTGATCAGGTCGTCGCCGGAGTTGAGATGCTCGATGGCAAGCTCGATGCCCTTCTGCTCGTCGGCGCCGGCGGCCGCATAAGTGCCGGTCAGTGGCACGTCGATGCCGACAAACACGCTGTCGCCGGTCACCGGGTAATTGCCGAGCGCCGGATCGTCCGCCAGCGCCCAGGTCGGCAAGGCGAGCGGCAACATGGCTCCCGCAGCCGCGCCGGCCGTACCCAGGAGCATGGCGCGACGGCTGATGCCGCCACGAATATCGTCAGGCTGAGACATGGTGTCCTCCCTTGTGCACACGCCAAAGCCGGCCGTGCCTTCTCCTTGGAAGCGCATCGAAGGCTGTACGTCGATTGAGCTGCCGGCGCCTCCTCAAGCACATGCAGCGCGATCGTCCGGTTCTCTCACTCCCGCGGGCAGCTTAGCGGTTGTCAACTGAGCGCAACCTGACCCCAAGCTGACCTCAACCTGACTTTCGTCCGATCCGGATCGCGCGCGCAATTGCCGCGATTAGGGGCTGAATGTGCCCGGCGACCGACACCGGCGTACCCGCGACGAACGCTTCGTCGAGGGTGATGGAAATCTCGCCAAGCTCGTCGAATCCGAACGTGCCGGCAGCACCCGCCAGGCGATGAACGATTGGGGCAATCTCGGCGAGCGGCCCGATCTCGATCAGCTTCGAGATCGTCTGGCGGTCTTCGACCAGCCGCAGCAGGAAGCTGCCGTCGGGATCGAGGAGGTGCCGTTCCTCGCGGGTGAGGGCCGGCATCTCAGTTCGCGGCGCGCTCTATCAGCCGGTAGCCGATGCCGCGCCGCGTCTCGATCGTCGCCAGTGCGCCGGCCGACCCCAGGGCGCGACGCAGCTTGGAGATCTGCGCTTCGATCGAATTGGCCGATACCTCGTCGTCGAAGCCGTAGAGGGCTTCCTCGATCATGCGCTTGGGCGTCATGTGGTTCCTGCGCCGCACCAGCAGTTCGAGCAGTTGAAACTGCTTGCGCGGCAGCGGCAGGCTGCCACCGTCGACCAGCGCCTCGAGCGCCTCGCAATCGAGCACCAGATTGGCGATTGCGAGCCGGCTGCAACGGAGGCGCGATGGCCGACGGAGCAACGCCGCGACCCGTGCCCGCATCTCCGCGACGGCGAAGGGCTTGACCAGATAGTCATCGGCCCCGCTCGACAGCCCGATCACCCGGTCCTCGACGCGGCGCCGTGCCGTCAGCACCAAAATCGGGGCCTCGACGGCGCGGCGGCGCATCTCACGCACGAGTTCGAGTCCATCGAGATCGGGCAAACCAAGATCGACGACCATCAACGCATAATCGGTACTGCGGGCCGCCATCAGCGCATCCCCGCCCAGCGTCACACTGTCCACCGTATGGCCGAGCGCCCGCAATTCACGGGCCAGCAGGCCGGCAATATCGGCATCGTCCTCCACCACGAGAACGCGCGCCTGAGAAGCGGCGGCGACATCTGCGTGATTTGGCCCGGTGTTTCCGGGCGCACCGTTTAACTCGAGTTTCATCGCCACATCCTCCCTGTGTCGATCGGTGGATACTGTGAGGCTTGCTGGGCAAATACAAGGGGGCTAGGTTTCCAAGGGGGCGAGCGAAATGCTGCCCGGAGGAAAGTTCCATTCCCGCCACGGTGCTGATCGCCGACGACGACCCGAATATCCTGCGCGCGCTGAGCTTTATCATGAGCCGCGAAGGCCATGACGTGCGGACGGCCACCGATGGAAACCAGGCCCTCGCGGCCGTCGCCGAGGCGCCGCCGGACGTGTTGCTGCTCGACGTGATGATGCCCGGCAGCAGCGGCTACGATGTCTGCCGCACGCTCCGTGCATCGCCCGCCTACGAAAGCGTCCGCGTCGTGATGCTTACGGCCCGGGGCCGCGACACGGACCAGCAGGCCGGCCTCGGACTTGGGGCGGACGCCTATGTGGTCAAGCCTTTCGCCATCAGCGACGTTGTCGACTGCGTTGCCTCGATGCTGGCGCGACCGCGCGACCCGGCAAAGTAGCAGATGCTGCGGCGCACCGCGCGGCGCGATCGGCTGGCTGGCCTGTTCGCTGCCGGTGTCGTGCTCCTCAACCCGCCGATCCTGAACCTCTTCGGCGGCACGATCGCCGGCTGGCCGATACTCTTTCTCTACCTGTTTCTGATCTGGGCATTGTTGATCGCCGGCATGGCGTTCGCCATGCGCGGCAGCGCGGCGCCGGTCGAGAAACCGGGCCCACGATCGTGACGCAGGGCCTCATCATCGCCGTCGCCATCGGCTATCTGCTGATGCTTTTCGGCGTGGCCTATTTCGTCGAACATCGTGCCAGGGGCACCCGGCTTGCCGGCTCGAGCGCCGTCTACACCCTCTCGCTCGCCGTCTACTGCAGCTCATGGACCTTCAACGGCGGCGTCGGCCGGGCGGCCCAAACGGGGCTCGACTTCCTGCCGATCTATCTCGGCCCGACGCTGGCCTTCTGCCTGGGACCGCTGCTGATCCGGCGGATGCTGCGGGTCAGCAAGGCCAACAACATCACCTCCATCGCCGACCTGATCGGCGCCCGCTTCGGCCGCAGTGGCGGGCTTGCGGCGCTCGTGACGGGGATCGCGGTCATCGGCCTCACGCCCTATATCGCGCTGCAACTCAAGTCGATTTCCAACGGCTTCGAGGCCCTCAGCGGTACGACCTCGCACTCCTCCGGGCCAATCGACTCCGCGTTCTGGGCCGCGGTCATCCTCACCGTGTTTGCCATGCTGTTCGGCAGCAGATCGATCCATCCGGGTGAACACCATCCCGGCATGGTCGTCGCCATCGCGCTCGAATCCGTCCTGAAGCTCGCCGGGCTGACCGTGATCGGGCTGTTCGTGGGCCTGGGGCTGTTCCACGGCTTTGGCGATCTGTTCGCCCGCGCCAACGCCGTGCCCGACATCGCCGCGATCTTCTCCTACGATCCGCAAC
>Ga0209233_1000374_pt1 | contig 39322 bp, 40 predicted proteins | sample AraplaCL_Cvi_mCL_FD_184269 | JGI IMG/M metagenome (GOLD analysis project Ga0209233, IMG submission 184269) | Arabidopsis root microbial communities from the University of North Carolina, USA - plate scrape CL_Cvi_mCL (SPAdes) (version 2) | ecosystem: Host-associated > Plants > Roots > Endosphere...
CGTGCCATTTCATGATCTCCTTAGTCTATAGCGTTACGAATAGTCTTAGAGACCGTTCGGCAAGTAGTTCTTGATTACCTTACGGCCATCCGGTTCTGCGAGAACCATGGTGCCGCGGGCATCGCGAATGAACTTGTTGGTACGCTTGATCATGCCGTGGCGCTTGCCAGCAGCTGCGGCCTTGACCTTGCCGGTCGCGGTGATCTTGAACCGCTTCTTGGCAGAGGACTTCGTCTTCATCTTGGGCATTTTGCTACTCCTTCGATGCGTCCTGGCGTGCTTTTCTAAAAAGCCCTTCCCACAGGTCCGGACAGGCCGGGCTGCGACAAGGTGCCGGAGCGTTTGTTGTTGAACGGCTGAAACGGTGACGAACCGCTCCGCCAGCATTCTGAACTGCCACGGCATGCCCTGCCGGTCAGTTCGGACGCGCGCTTATAACCGCAGTTGTCCGCAAGTGCAACGGGCCGAATGTGCGATTCTTTGCAGATCGATGACAGATCTACCCTGCGGACAAAAGGAAAAAGCCGCCCATGGGACGGCTCCGACCTCTGTTACCTCGACCTGCGCCTCACTTCGGCGCAAGCACCATCATCATCTGGCGGCCTTCGAGCTTGGGCTCGGCTTCCACCTTGGCGATCTCGAGCGTGTCTTCCTTGACCTGCTGAAGAAGTTTCATGCCGAGTTCCTGGTGCGCCATTTCGCGGCCACGGAACTTCAAGGTCACCTTCACCTTGTCGCCTTCTTCGAAGAAACGGCCGATCGCCTTCATCTTCACCTCATAGTCATGGGTGTCGATGTTCGGGCGCATCTTGATTTCTTTGACTTCGACGATCTTCTGCTTCTTGCGCGCCTCGGCTGCCTTCTTCTGGTTGGCATATTTCAGCTTGCCCAGGTCGAGGATCTTGCACACAGGCGGTTCAGCATTAGGGGAAATCTCTACCAGATCGAGACCGGCCTCCTCTGCCATTCTCAATGCCTGGTCCGTCGCGACGATGCCCATATTCGCGCCGTCAGCCGCAATGAGCTGAACTTTGGGAATGCGGATTTCCCTGTTGGAACGTGGCCCGTCCTTTACGGGCGCATCGGTTTTAAAGGGTCTGCGAATGGTCGTATTCTCCACGAATTGTTTCGGATAGCTGCAGCCTATCGCTCCCCGTCGGCGCAACTGACGGAAATGTCGTAAAAGCTACGTTGAAGTCAATAGCATGACATCAGGAAAAAAGCACCTCCCGCGTGTCAATAGAATGTCATAGAGACACAAGATGCGCGAAGGACACACTATCGTAGCCAGATGACGCGCAAACCCGCGCTAAAAAGCCGAGCATTTTTGGGGTCACATCGGCGCGAATCTGTTTTATAGAGCGGAAAAACGGGAGTTTCTTGATGTCCGAAGCCGCGACAGCCAGCCAACCGACCTTCATTTCCGTTGGCGAGGGTGAGAGCGAACGCCAGATCGCGATCCGCGAGCGCGTGGCCGGCAAAGGCGCAAAGAATGTCAGCTTCCTATGGCTATCCGGCTATCGGTCCGACATGAGCGGCACCAAGGCGGTCGAGCTGGACGCGCTGGCGGAGCGGACCGGTCTTGGCTGCATCCGCTTCGACTATTCCGGCCACGGCCAATCGGGCGGCAAATTCACCAACGGTACGATCTCGCGCTGGCTGGAAGAGGCGCTTGCCGTCATCGATCATACCAAACCAAAGAAGATCGTCCTCGTCGGCTCGTCGATGGGCGGCTGGATTGCGCTCAGGGTCATTCAGGAGCTGCGCAAGCGCAAGAAGGCACCCAGCATTGGCGGTCTCGTCCTGATCGCGCCTGCACCCGATTTCACCGTCGATCTCATCGAGCCCAATCTTTCGGACAACGAGCGACGCTCGCTGGCCGAGCGCGGCTATTTCGAAGAGCCCTCGGAATACAGCCCCGAGCCGAACATCTTCACCCGCGCCCTGATCGAAGACGGCCAGACCAATCGCGTGTTGACAGGCATCATCGAGACCGGCTGCCCCGTGCACATCCTGCAGGGCATGGAGGACGCCGACGTGCCCTTCTCGCATTCGTTAAAGCTGGTCGAGCATCTGCCGGCCGACGATGTGGTGTTAACACTTGTGCGCGATGGCGATCATCGCCTGTCGCGGCCGCAGGATATCGAGCGCATACTCACCGCGGCGGAAACTCTGGCGCTTCATAATAGCCAGTAAAAACAATCCGATATACTTGAAGTAGCTCGCCGTGAAATTTCCGCGCCGGGCATCGTTTTCGCGCGCCTGCCCAATCGGGAGAGGTATAGAATTGTGGCAAACACCGTCTCGATTGTCCCGAAATTAACCATACGCGCCGGTTCCCACGTTAACACTTAAGTAACGATTGACTTGTCAGGCCCCGCTACATTAACAATTTGTTAACAAATGCAGGGACGATACAAGGAATAGTGGGCGTGCGTATTAAGGGCGTATTGGTTGCCTTCGCTGCTATAATTGCGATGTCATCGGCGGCGATGCCGGCGTCTCGGCAGAGCGCATCGATGACGGTCGGCAACGTCACTTCTCAGCCCATTGGGCATTATGATTTCTGCCAGAGGCATCCCGATGAATGCGGTCCGGTACGCAACGCCGGCCCGGTGGATATGAACGCCGCTGCCTGGGCGCTGGTCAATCAGGTTAACCTGCACGTCAACAAAACCATCCGTCCGGCGACGGACATGGAAGTCTACGGTCAGGAAGAATACTGGGAATACCCGAAGACCGCCGGCGACTGCGAGGATTTTGCTCTGCTGAAGCGCCGGTTGCTGATACAGAACGGTATCTCGGCTTCCAATCTGCTGATGACGGTCGTGCGCAAGCCTGATGGCGAAGGCCATGCGGTTCTGACACTACGCACCAAGCAGGGCGATTATGTGCTCGACAACCTCGAGGACGAAATCAAGATCTGGTCGAAGACGCCCTATTCCTACCTGAAGCGCCAGGCGAGCTTCAACACGGGGCGCTGGGTCACCATCGAGAACGGCAGCGACATTCTTGTCGGCTCCGTCAAGTAAGCACAGGCGCTCAAAGACAGCCAAAAGGCCGGCGAAAAGCCGGCCTTCCGTTTTTGGGGATTTAGTCAGAACAGTCCTCACTCGCACGTGCGGACGGATTGGACCCTAGCGGATACGTCAGCTGTTCTTGTGGCTTTGCTGACCCGCTTTGGCAGGTTGCTCGTGTGTGCCACCGCGCGCATTGCCGGATTGCTGCTCATGTGAGCTGCCGGAGGAAGCGCTGCGGCTATTGTGATCCATGTTCTTGTGGCTCTGCTGGCCTGATTTGACGTGCTGGTCGTGGCTTCCAACTTGGTGTGCCATTAGACAATCTCCTTGGGTTTGCAGAACGAGGCCAAGAGCGGCCTCGTGTTGCTAACCGATGGCAGTGGCAGGCGTTCCGAATTTTAACATTTCGTGAACGGAGCGCCCCAGCCACACGTCAGGCATTTCCGATCAGAATACCGGCCGCCAGCACCAGGGAGCCGCCGACCACCACCTGGAAGGCTGCGCGAAGGAACGGCGTTTCCATATATTTGTTCTGGATGAAAGCGATGGCCCAGAGCTCGAAGAAAACGACGATCGCAGCCGTGATCGTTGCGGTCCAGAAATGCGGAATGAGGTAGGGCAATGCGTGGCCGAGGCCGCCGATCGCCGTCATGATGCCGCAGGCAAGGCCACGCTTGATCGGCGAGCCGCGGCCGGAGATCTTGCCGTCATCGTGTGCCGCCTCGGTGAAACCCATCGAAATGCCGGCGCCGACGGAGGCCGACAGACCGACGAGAAAGGTCTGCCATGTCTGCTGCGTGGCAAATGCGGCGGCGAAAATCGGCGCAAGCGTGGAGACGGAACCATCCATGAGGCCGGCAAGGCCCGGCTGCACATAGGTCAACACGAACTGGCGACGCGCCTGGGCATCCTCTTCCTGCTTTACGGTTTCCGGCGTGTGCTTGTCGCCAAGCAGACGGGCAACATCCTCGTGTCCCTGCTCGGCCAGCGCGAGGTCGCCGAGAAGCTGTCTCGTCGACGCGTCGGAAACCTGTTTTGCGGCCTGAATATAGAAATTATAGGCCTGCTGCTCCATGGCCTCCGCTTCCTCGCGAATGGAATCGAGGGAGAGATTCTTGCGCAGCCAGTCCGGCTTGCGCTCATAGAAGCCGCTGACGTGCTCGCGGCGGATCAGCGGGATACGCTCGCCGAAACGCTGCCGGTGCATGTCGATGAGGGTCTTGCGATGGGTATCCTCAACCTCTGCCATATCCTCGAAGACCTTGGCGGACTCGGGATAATGCTGGCGAAGTATATCGGCATAAGCGAGATAGATGCGCGAGTCGTCCTCTTCCGCGGCGATGGCGATGGCCAGGATTTCCTGTTCCGAGAGGGAGGTGAAGGGACGTTTCGACGGACGAAAAAGGCCGAGCAACATGGGAGGCAACCTTATAACTTTAGAATTATTCTAATTCTAAAGTGGGCGATCGCGCTGGTCAAGCGGCCAGATGTCGTCTTAAGCGGAAATCGCATTGCGGGGAGGTATGACGGATTGCGGCTCGGAGCGCATAAATACGAAAGTGGTTTTGACAGATTGCCGCAACATCCGCATGACGCCTTGGATATGCCCTGAAATTGCATAGATAAGCGGAGACGAAAGCCGGCCGCGTCGATACTCTGCGAATGACCGGCGGGAGCATCCTATGGACAATGACATACAGGGCCGAGCCGCCCATCTTGCCGGCATTCGCGAAAAGGCCGAGGCCGAGATGGCGAGCATGGGGATCGACGCCGCTTTCATCGAGAGGCTGGTCGATACTTTCTACGCGCACGTTCAGGCTCATCCCCGCCTCGGGCCGGTATTCGACGGTCGCCTTGCCGGACGTTGGCCTGAGCATATGGAAAAGATGAAGCGCTTCTGGTCGTCCGTGGCCTTCAAAAATGGCGCTTATGGCGGCAAGCCGGTGCAGGCACACCTCGGCGTCGAAGGCATGGCTGTCGATCTCTTTCCGGAATGGCTGGCGCTTTTCTCGCAGACGCTCACCGATATCGCGCCTTCCGTGCAGGCGAAGGACTGGTTCATGGCAACGGCCGAACGCATCGCCAGGAGCCTGACTCTATCGCTCTTCTATAATCCTGCGCTGGATGATCCGGCACGGCAGGGCGGGTGAACTATACGTTCGCCCCTAGTGGCATCGGAGGCGCGGGTAGCGACTGATCAGCCCTTCGTCGCGAAAATCGTTGCGCCAATGCTGGCGGAAACGACCAGGGCAGTGCCGAACATCTGTGACGGCGTCATCGGTTGCGACAGGATGACGAAACCTGCGAAGGCACCGATGGCCGGTTCGAGGCTCATGAGAATGCCGAAGGATGAGGTCGGCATGCGCCGCAACGCCACCATCTCCAGCACATAGGGCAGCAGCGGAACGAGCAGCGCCAGGCCGGCGATCTCGATGAGGCCGTAACCCGTCAGATGCGGGGCAGCCGAGACAAAGCCGAAGGGGGTCGAAACAATAGCCGCGACCAGCAGCGACATGGAAAGCCCTTCGAGACCCTGAAAGGCGTTGCCAACCTTCTTTGTCAGCAAAATGTAGCTTGCCCAGCCCGCCCCTGCCCCGATGGCAAAGAGAATGCCGGGCAGATTGCCGACCCACGCCTCACCATCATAGGCCAGGAGCAGCACGCCGATAGCGGCAAAGAGAGGCCAGAGAAGCTGGCGGCTGAGCCCGAAGCCCAGGGTTGCGACCAGAAGCGGGCCGAGAAATTCGATGGCGACGGCAAGCCCCAGCGGAATGCGGGCGATTGCGGAGAAGAAGAGCGTCGTCATCAGCGCCGAAACGGTGCCGAGCGCCAGCACACCGAGCCACTGCGAGCGGTTGTAGCTCATGATCTTCGGACGGACGATGATCGCCAATACTATGGAAGCGAAAACGAGCCGCAGCCATGTGGCTCCGACCGGACCATAGGCATTGATGATCGGAGCCGAGAGGGCCGAGCCGAACTGGATGCAGGACATGGACAAGACGCACATCAGCACACCGGTAGCAATGCCGCCGGAAGATTGCGCAACGTCCGGATGGGGCATAAGCGCCGCGCCGCCATCCGTGCCACTCTCGATAAGCTTCTGATCCATGACCTCTCCTATCGGCGAGGTTTTAGAGGCCTGGCTTTACGCTGGCAAATTCAAACTTTTCATGCTGGGATCAGGCGCTTTGATGCAAGAACCGTTCAGGCTTCCAGGCCTTTCAGCACATTGGCGACGTTGAGACCGATTTCGGGCACGCCATAGCCGCCCTCCATGCAGACGAGCACGGGCAATCCCGTAGCGGCTATGCGCTCACCCATGCGGATGAAATCCTGCGACGTCAACGCGAAGAAAGAGATCGGATCGCGCTCGAAGGTATCGACGCCGAGCGAGAGGACGATGGCTTCGGCACCGAAGGCCTTGATGCGGGCAAGCGCGTCGTCGAGCGCCGATGCCCACACGCCCCATGGCGTGCCCGGCTGCATGGGGTAATTGCGGTTGGCTCCGAGCCCGTTGCCCTCGCCTTTCTCATCCGCATGGCCGAGGAAATAGGGGAAGGCATGAATGGGATCGCCATGCAGCGAAGCGGTGAAGACATCGCCCCGCCGGTAGAATATGTCCTGCGTGCCGTTGCCGTGATGGAAGTCGACATCTAGGATCGCCACCTTGGCCGCGCCGTGATCACGCAGGCGCTGCGCCGCGACGCCGGCGTTGTTGATGAAGCAATAGCCGCCGAAAAGATCGGAACCGGCATGGTGGCCGGGCGGACGGCAAAGCGCAAAGGCAAAGCGGTTGCCTGCATGTAGCCAGTCGGCGCCGGTCAAGGCGCAGCGCATGGAGGCGAGCGCCGCCTCATAAGATCCCTTGGTGATGGAGGTATCGGCCGCATTGGCATAATGGCCGATCATGCCGACGATATTGTCAGGCACGCGCTGACTGGTGCGCCTGACAGGGAAGGAATTGGAGATCGCCTCGCCCGTAAATCCGGCCGCGACCCAGCGCTCCCACACCACGCGCAGAAATTCGAGATAGGCGGGATCATGCACCTTGCACGCCGTCTCTAGTCCGTAGACCTCGGGTGCGACGACATCGACAAAACCGGCTTCCTTGACGGCGGCGAGGATCCATTCGGCCCGGAAAGGTGCCTCGAAGGGGGTGACGAGCTTGCCATCGTGCAACTCTGTCTTGGCATCCCTGAGCTTGTGATCTTCCGAGTAAATGACCCGCATGTTCGCCTCCTCCGCCATGTTGCCAGAGCAAAGGCTTACATGCATCGCGCCAAGGAAAAAAGGGCCTGCGCGCGCTTGAACACTGCCGCAAACGACCGCACTTTCCGCCTGCATCTGGCAAAGTGGGGATGGCCGTATGAAAGTGTTGATGGTTGATGTCGACGGTGTCCTGGTTCATGGCAGACCGAGCGACGGGCTGCCGCTTTTCACCTATCTGGAGCAGGACCTCGGCTTGCCGCTTGATGTGCTTCGCGAGGCATTCTTCGAACCCTATTGGCGAGACATCGTTACCGGCCGCGAAGCGCTGGAGCCGAGGCTTTCAGAGGTTCTTGGCGAGATCGCGCCGCACCTGCCCGCGAAAACACTGATCGACTACTGGTTTGAAAACGACTCCCGCCTCGACCACGGCCTGCTTGAAGACCTCGCCGCGCTGCGGGCTAAGGGAACGAAGATGTTCCTTGCGACCAATCAGGAGCACATGCGCGCCGCCTATCTGATGGAGATGCTTCAGCTCTCCCAGCGTTTCGACGGCATTTTCTATTCGGCCGCTCTCGGCCATCAGAAACCTGCGGACGCGTTCTTTCAGCGGGCGACCGAACGCGTCGGTTTTGCAGCAAACGAGATCGGCTTCATCGACGATGTGGAAGCCAATATCGAGGCTGCGCGGCAATTCGGCTGGAAGGCGATGCGGTGGACGTCAGCCTCCAGGCTGGAGGATGCCATGGCCGCCTTCTCAGCCTGAATCATCTCCTCACGCAGCGATACGCTTATAGAAAATGGTCGTGTCGCAGAGACCGCCTTGCGGCCACATGGCATAATCCGGCACCACGCCGGCACGCTGCCAGCCAAGACGCGGATAGATCGCTTCGGCATCGCTGCCGGTTGCCGTGTCGAGCACGAGCAAGGTCTTGCCGATGCGGGCAGCTTCGCGTTCGGCCGCGTCCATCAGCAGGCGGGCAAGACCCTTGCCGCGTGCGGATCTGTGCACCAGCAGTTTCTTGAGATCACCGCGATGCGGCTGGTTCGGCATCTGCGCTGTGCCCACCTGCACCGTGCCGACGACCCTGTCTTCAATTGCGGCGACGAAAAGCAGCGTCGCGCCGCTTTCGACGCTGTCGGCAACGCCCTGCCAGTAGGGCAAGGCATCGGACACACCATAGGGCTGCATGAAGCCGACGGAAGCGCCACCATTGACGCAATCGACAAGCACCTCGCAGAGATCGGATAGCCTGTCGCGAGCGTCGGCAGCCGAAAGAAGACGAATGTCAGTCATGAGAAAAGTCCTTGGGTAGCAAGAGCATTTCCGCGTTTCGAAGAAACACGGAAATGCTCTATCTTATTGTTTTCTTACGCATTCCTGACGGAAAACCGCTGCGCACTTTTCCTGGAAATGCTCTATGAACGGTCGCGATCGAGGATGACGCTGTAGCGCGCCGGCACCTCGCCGGGATTATGGAAGGCATGGCCATCGCCAACGCCCATAAACAGACAATCGCCGGGCATGAGGCGATGCACGACATCGCGATGCGTCACCTCCATCTCCCCCTCGAACAGCCAGACATGCTGGGTCATATCGGCGCTTGCCGTATTCGGCGGGAAAATGACGCGCGCGCCGGCGGGGAAGCTGACCTCGACAACATCAACCTTCGAGCCCGTGCCCGGCGGCGAGACGGAACGTCTGACATAGCCGGTTCCCGGATCACGCCAGATCGCCTGCTGCTCGCGGCGGGCAAGCGGCGACACCTCCATGTCCTCCTCGGCAAAGAAAGCCGAGAGCGAAAGGCCGAGCGCTGCGCAGAGCCGTGACAGCAGCGAGGCCGTCGGGCTCGCCTCCGCCCGCTCGATGCGCGAGATCATGGCGCGGCTGACGGCCGAGGCATTGGCAAGCTCATCCAATGTCAGACCGCGAGCGATACGCAGCTCCTTGATACGCGCGCCGATCGCCAGATCCAGATTGTCATCCGCCATTGTCAATGCCTTGCGCTTCAAAATTCTACTATAAGAGAAATATACAATTATATGATGGAATCAAGAGCAAGCATCGTCGATTCAGAAAGTCAGCGCGCTCGGGAGTCGAACTACCACTTTTCCGTCAAGTGAATCGACAAATACAATTCAAGCTTGGCGCAAGGTCACTCGATCATGACCGCATTAAAGAAGAGGGGGATTCAAATGAAATTGTTCTACGTAGTTTCAGTGTCGATGCTTGCGGGATTGGCTGGTTGCACAACAATCCAGGACGACGTCAAAAGTAATCGCGCGGGAGCAATCGCCGGCTGTGTGAAGCGTGTCGAGCTATCGAACGCCAAATTCAAGGAGCAGGCCACGGCCTACATGAGTGTGACGAACGAAAGGCTTCCGAGCGTACTATGCAACCGGTTGGCGGACGGAGTTGCAGATGGCCGCATCAATCAAAGCGACATCAATGGTTTGATTGAGACTGGGCAGCTGACTGCGAAGTTTAGATTCCTCAAAGGACGCTAAGGATATCTCACTTAGCAAGTAGTAACGCGGTGGGCACGCGCCTACTGACAGATAACCTCGCCAAAACCCCGCTTTTCCGCTTTGCGGCGCGGGGCGGCGCTGCTATATGGCGCGCATGAGCACCAATTCGACCACTCCGCTTTCGCATATCCGCAACTTCTCGATCGTGGCCCATATCGACCACGGCAAATCGACGTTGGCCGACCGCCTGATCCAGACGACGGGCGGCCTTGCCGAACGCGAAATGTCGGAACAGGTGTTGGACAACATGGAGATCGAGCGCGAGCGCGGCATCACCATCAAGGCCCAGACGGTGCGCCTGCACTACAAGGCCCAGAATGGCGAGACCTATATCCTCAACCTGATCGACACGCCCGGACACGTCGACTTCGCCTATGAAGTCTCGCGCTCGCTGTCGGCCTGCGAGGGTTCGCTGCTTGTCGTCGACGCCTCTCAGGGCGTGGAAGCGCAGACGCTCGCCAACGTCTATCAGGCGATCGACAACAACCACGAGCTCGTCACCGTCCTCAACAAGATCGATCTGCCGGCGGCCGAACCCGACCGTATCAAGGACCAGATCGAGGAAGTCATCGGCATCGACGCCTCCGACGCCGTGCTGATTTCGGCGAAGACCGGCCTCGGCATTCCGGACGTTCTCGAAGCCATCGTCAACAGGCTGCCGGCGCCGAAGAGCCCCGGTGGGGAGAAGGCGCCGCTGAAGGCGCTGCTGGTCGACAGCTGGTACGACACCTATCTCGGCGTCATGGTTCTCGTGCGCATCATCGACGGCACGCTGACCAAGGGCCAGACCATCCGCATGATGGGCACGGACGCGAAGTACCAGATCGAGCGCGTCGGCGTTCTCACGCCGAAGATGGTCGCCGTCGACAGCCTCGGCCCCGGCGAGATCGGCTTCATCACCGCCTCGATCAAGGAAGTGGCCGACACCCGCGTCGGCGATACCATCACCGAAGACAAGCGCCCGACCGCCGCAGCGCTGCCGGGCTTCAAGCCGGCACAGCCTGTGGTGTTCTGCGGCCTCTTCCCGGTCGATGCCGCCGATTTCGAAGATCTGCGCTCGGCCATGGGCAAGCTGCGCCTCAACGACGCCAGCTTCTCCTTCGAAATGGAATCGTCCGCCGCTCTCGGCTTCGGCTTCCGCTGCGGCTTCCTCGGCCTCTTGCACCTGGAAATCATCCAGGAGCGCCTGGAGCGCGAATTCAATCTCGACCTGATCGCAACGGCTCCGTCCGTCGTCTATCAGCTCACCATGACCGACGGCACCGAGATCGAGCTGCACAACCCGGCCGACATGCCCGACGTCGTCAAGATTTCAGAATTCCGCGAACCTTGGATCAAGGCGACGATCCTGACGCCAGATGACTATCTCGGCTCGATCCTGAAGCTTTGCCAGGACCGCCGCGGTATCCAGACCGAGCTGACTTATGTCGGCAACCGCGCCATGATCACCTATGACCTGCCGCTCAACGAAGTCGTCTTCGACTTCTATGATCGCCTGAAGTCGATCTCCAAGGGCTATGCCTCCTTCGACTACAGCCTGACCGACTATCGCGAGAGCGATCTCGTCAAGATGTCCATCCTCGTCAATGCCGAGCCGGTGGATGCGCTTTCCATGCTCGTGCACCGTTCCGCTGCCGAAAAGCGCGGCCGCGTCATGTGCGAGAAGCTGAAGGATCTGATTCCGCAGCACATGTTCCAGATCCCGATCCAGGCCGCCATCGGCGGGCGCATCATCGCGCGCGAGACGGTGAAGGCGCTCCGAAAGGACGTGACTGCCAAGTGCTACGGCGGCGACGCCACCCGTAAGCGCAAGCTGCTCGACAAGCAGAAGGAAGGCAAGAAGCGCATGCGGCAGTTCGGCAAGGTCGAAATCCCGCAGGAAGCCTTTATCGCCGCGCTGAAGATGGGGGACGAGTGAGGCTCTTATCAAAATCAAATTATGCGCATATAGTTTGCGCATAATTTGAGGAGCGCCTCATGACCCAAACAACGCGAAAAGCCGCGAATTTATCCCTCGACGAGCAACTGGTCGCAGATGCACGCGAGTTGAAAATCAACATCTCACGCGCTGCTGAGGACGGCATAACACGCGCCATCAAAGCCGAGCGCGAGCGACTGTGGCTTCTCGAAAATGCCGAGGCCATCGAACAAGCCAATGCCTATGTCGAAAAACATGGTCTGCCATTTGGAAAATATCGGCAGTTCTGATGGCAAAGTTCCACGTCTATGCCTTAAGGCAAAGTCGAACTCTCGCGCTGGATCTTCAGTCTGACTTGTTGGAGAGGCTGAAAACGCGAATGATGGCGCCTCTGCTTCGTCTGGAGGATGTATCAATGCCGATGGCAAGGCTCAATCCGCAGTTCACTATTGCTGACAAGCCCTACATCATGGCGACGCAACTAATGGCGGCAGTACCGCTCACCGAAATCGGGGAGTTGATTACCGATTTGAGTTTGCGCGGCGATCAGATTACCGCCGCGACCGACTTCCTTTTTCAGGGCTTTTGACTTCAGTTTCCTGCCACATACTCCCCGATCAAGCCTTCATACTCGTCCATCGCCGGCAGTGCGGCATAGCTGTGCTTGGCCGGCGTCGTGACCCATGGCAGCTTTTCGCTCGTCCAGGTCTCCATGAAAGGCGTGAACCAGCTGACATTGTTCAGCATGGTGGCGCGGACATTGACGAACCAGTCGACGCCTTCCAGTTTTGTGAACAGCCAGCTCATGCAATGCGGGCAGAAATAGTGATGGATGGCATCGCCATGCAGGCCGCCAATGACTGGTTCGCCCTCTGTTACCTCAAAACCCTCCGAGGGGATCGCGGCGCTCAGCGAATAGGGGCCGGCGGTCATGCGCTGACAGCCTGTGCAGTGGCAGGCCATGGTCAGCAACGGCTTGGCGTTGATCTTCAACCGCACTTGCCCGCAACGGCAACTGCCCTCGCAGGGTAACTCCAGCGTGCTCATAAATCCTCTCCTTTTATCTGCTTGCTTCGCTAAAGCGCGTCGCGATCTCTAAGATTCGCTTCACGCGCTTTACCTCTTTGATTTCACGCATGGCGTAGCCGCGAAAACCGCTGCACACTTTTGCGCGACTGCTCTAGCGCTTTCAGGCGTCGGTGGCTTCGGGAAGCTTTGCCTGCGACCTGATGGTCTTCACCCAGGCTCTTGCGATGGCAAGGCCGGCCGTGTCGGCGGCAGCTGCGTGCTTGGAGACGAGCTCAGGATATTTCTCCAGCCAGCCCGGTTCCTTGCGCTCGATCGTCTCCTGGTGTTCACCCCGCCAGCGCTCCACCACCTCGGCGTTCGCCTCGAAGTGGAACTGCGTGCCATAGGTGGCGCGACCGATGCGGAAAGCCTGATTGCGCGTCACGCCATTGGTCGCAAGACGGATGGCTCCATCAGGCAAGGCAAATGTGTCGGAATGCCACTGGAAGATGGTGAAGTCGTCGCCGACATCGGCCAGCAAGGGATCGACCCTGCCTTCGTCGGTGAGGCCGATCGTCTTCCAGCCAAACTCATGAGCCGTGCCGAGCAGGTTTTCCGCCTCATAAGCGCGCGCAAGGATCTGGCTGCCGAGGCAGATGCCGAGCACTGCCTTGTCCTCACCCTCGAAGCGGCGCATCAGCCGCGCCAGCTCCGGCAGATATGGATGGGTGTCGTCGTCGCGCGCGCTCTGCTCCCCGCCAAGCACGACCAGCGCATCATAGGCTGAGGCATCCTTAGGCAAAGCCTCGCCTTTCCAAGGGCGAAACAGCTCCATCTTGGCCCCAGCCTCCTCCAGCGCGATGCCGAGGGCCCCGAGCGGTGTGTTATTCATATTTTCGATGATGGCGACGCGCATTCCAACAATCCCCAAACGACGGTCAGACCAGACATGAGCATGCGCGGGCGCGACAGGCAAGAGCCTAAAGCAGTTCGTCTTTTCCGATGTAATTGCGGACGGAAATCCGCCCCGCGCTTTCCCCTAAACGCCCCGCTTGCAGGCGAATAATCTTGAGCATAAATGTCAGCAAACAACGAGGATAATGACGATGAGCGACAGGCCCCGGATCACCATTCTCTACTGCACCCAATGCAACTGGCTCCTACGCTCCGGCTGGATGGCGCAAGAACTGCTCCAGACCTTTACCGACAGTCTCGGTGAAGTGGCGCTGATACCCGGCACTGGCGGAGTCTTCGAAATCCGAATCGATGGCGAACTGCTGTGGGAGCGCAAGCGCGACGGCGGTTTCCCGGGGCCGAAGGAGCTGAAGCAGCGCGTGCGGGATGTCATCGATCCGCAACGCGATCTCGGCCATACCGACCGCGCTTCGCTGGAAAGCTGAGCTTCCCCGCTGCTCGTGCCGAACCATCAGTCGAAGGGCGAGTGGCACTCCTTGGAGCCATGATTGATGGTGGTATAGAGATTGGTGCCAGGATTGTAGGTGCGATATTGTCTGGCGCACCACATCTGGTGCTGGGTGCGCTGCTGGGCCGGCGTGGGATAGACGACCTTCGGCGGCGCGTAGGTTTCACGCGGAGGCATCTGAATGCGCGTGCTGTCGTAGCGGTTCACCCCGCCGGTATAGGGCGGCGTGATCGGGAGCGGCTGGCCGGGGCGGGTGTAGAACTGTCGTTCCCCGAAACCGAAACAGCCTCTGGCATCGCAGAGGACGCGATTGCCAGGGTTGGGCAGCGGGATGCCGATCTTCGGAGGATCCGAAGCCGCCGTGGCAAGACCCGCTTGCGTCAGTAACGAAAGACCGAAAGCGCAACCAAGCGCAACCCTTTGAAAAGCAACCATGACGAACTCCTGTGCGGATGCCGCGAGCCAAAGCGACGCATGCCCCGCCTCGATCTTATTTGGGGCCTTCGCAAGGATAAAACCAGTATTGCCGCAACTGGAAAGCAGCATTCCACGACGAGTTGATCGCCGCCGCCGCTTGCTCCATAACAGCACGATCATTGCAAGGAGATTGCCTGTGAGCAGCTTGAAATTCGGCACCAGCGGCCTTCGTGGCCTGTCCGTTGATCTTACCGGGCGGGCTTCGGCACTCTATGCGACGGCATTCGCCAATCACCTACTGAAGAGCGGACATGCCAAGCCAGGCGATCTCATCCTTGTCGGCCGCGATTTCCGCGAATCGAGCCCGGCGATATCGGCAACCTGTATCGGCGCGCTGAAACGTGCCGGTCTGACACCGATCGACTGCGGCACCTTGCCGACGCCGGCGCTGGCTCTCTACGGGCTGAAGCACAAGGCGGCCTCGCTGATGATCACCGGTTCGCATATCCCCGCCGATCGCAACGGCATCAAGTTCTACAGGCCGGACGGCGAAATCGACAAGCACGACGAAGTGGCGATCAGCGAGGAGGCCCTGGCGATCGGCGATTCGGTACTGGACGAGACGCCTGCCGCGGCGGAAAACCGCACGGCAGAGACAGAGGCGCTGTTCCTGGAGCGTAACAAGGGGTTGCTGCCATCAGGCAGCCTCGCGGGCCTCACCATCGGCGTCTATCAGCACAGCACGGTGGCGCGCGACCTTTTCGGACAGGTGCTTGCCCATTACGGCGCCCGCGTCGTGCCGCTCGGCCGCTCCGAGAGCTTCATTCCGGTGGATACCGAAGCTGTCTCCGCCGAAACCATCCGTCTTATGAAAGGCTGGGCGCCGGAGCATGGCCTGGATGCCATCGTTTCGGCCGACGGCGATGGCGACCGGCCGCTGGTTGCGGATGAAGCCGGCGAGCCGCTGCGCGGCGATCTGCTCGGCCTCATCGCCGCAAACTTCCTTAGCGCGGAGGTGGTGGTGACGCCGGTCACGTCCAATTCCGGCATCGAAGCGGCCGGTTCCTATGCCGTCACCCGCACCCGCGTCGGCTCGCCCTATGTGATCGCCGGCATGGATGAGGCGGTTGCGGCAGGCAAGGCTGGCGTCATGGGCTTCGAAGCCAATGGCGGCACGCTGACGGCCAGCCGCTTCACCATCGAAGGCAAGTCCTTCGAGCCGCTGCCGACACGTGACAGCTTCCTGCCCGTTCTGGCGACGCTCTACGCGGCCGCAAAGGCCGGCAAGCCGCTTTCGGCGGTTGCCGGCAGCTATCGCCTGCCCTTTGCCGCCGCCGACCGCCTTGAGAATTTCCCCGTTGAAACCAGTGCCGCGCTGATGGCGCACCTGCGCGCTTCGGACACCAATCTCGCTGAGTTCCTCGAGCCCGTCGCAGCCGTCGCGTCGAAGAGCGACATCGACGGACTAAGGGTCACGCTTGTGGATAACCGAATCATCCATTTCCGCCCCTCAGGAAATGCACCGGAAATGCGTTGCTATGTGGAAGCGGCGAGTGAAAACGAGGCAAAGACCTTGCTGGAACAGGGACTTGGCCTGATCCGCACCTGGGCTGCGGCCCGGGTTTGACCCGGGTCTCAACCGCTTTTTTCACAATCGACACGAAAACTTCAAAAACCCTGTTGACACCGGACGGCCACCCCCTTACATGCGTGTCCGTCGCCCAGATGGCGGAATTGGTAGACGCGCCAGCTTCAGGTGCTGGTACCCGAAAGGGTGTGGAGGTTCGAGTCCTCTTCTGGGCACCATTCCATTTTGAGAAACGTAGATTTCTCAATGATTTCAAGACTGATAAGTTCCCTTGGAACACATTTGATTTATCGAATGTGTTTGATCGGACTTGTCTTGAAATAGGTGCAGACGCACAAAAATCCCGGTTGGCGATGGTTCAATTCGGGTAGAGACGGCAGATCTCAAAACTCCGAAACAAGATGACTTAAAAAGCTCCTGGAAGACTAACTTCAAAGGAGATTGGGCTGCCCTCCATCCCGGCCGAATCGCGCGGCTCCCAGTCGTCGAAACGGTCTTCGATCTAAGTATTATCCCCAGACCGTTGACTGTGGAGAAAACCGCGACCTAATAGGGGGAAACCTCGAGGGATTACCCATGAATCACAAGAGCGATTGGTACGAAAAAGTCGTCGGCGACGGCAATGTCAACGAAGGTTTGGCGCGGATGATGGGAGCCATACTCGCCTTCATCGTGGTCTTCGGCGCGATTTTCTGGGCGATCTGACGATCCTGTAGCCCTGTGCTCCCTGCAGCCTCACCAAATACCTCGGGGCGCGTTTGCGCGGCGCCCGATCTATCGATCTCAGCCGGGCGCCACACTCTTTCGACTTAAGTTACAGCTTTGGGCTCAGCGGCACGATGGCGGCGAAGCGCAGCCAGTCCTTCTGGGCCTTCGGCGTCCACGCGGCCTCGGCAATGGCCGGCAGGCGCGGGAAGACCAGGCGGTTGAAGTAATCGCGCGAGGTGAAGTTTTCCTGCCAGATGCAGGCCTGCACGCCCTTCATCAGATGCCGCAGCTCTTCCGGGAAATCGCCCTCCGCTTCATAGGCATAGGTATGGGCGGGCGGCACGGTGCCTGCCCAGCTCGCGCCGGGCTCCTGCCAGGCATCGGCCTGCACCATGTCGAGATAATAGGCCTGGCCCGGCGTCATGACGACCTCGTAGCCCTCGCGCGCCAGCTCGATACCGACCTCGGGCTTTTCCCAGGCCATCAGAAGAGTGCTTTGCGGATCGACGCCACCGCCATGCGCGACTTCGTTCCAGCCGGCGAGCTTGCGGCCGCGCTCGTTGAGCATCGCCTTGATCCGCTTCAGGAAATAGGATTGCAGGGCGAAGGTGCCCGAAATGCCTTCCTTCTCCATGAGCTTGCGCGCCAGCGGCGAAGCAAGCCAGGAGCCGTTGGCAACCTCATCCCCGCCGATATGCAGATATTGCGAAGGAAAAAGCTCGACCATTTCGTCGAAGACCTTGTCGAGGAACTCGTAGGTCGACTCGATGGCCGGGTTCAGGGCATTGTTCGGATAGCCCTGGACGGAGTGATAGCTTTCCGGCGCTTCCTGCCCATCCGTCAGATCAGGCAGGGCGACGAGGGTCGCGGTGCTGTGGCCGGGGATATCGATCTCCGGCACGACCTCGATGCCGAGTGCGGAGGCATGGGCGACGATCTCGCGGATATCCCCCTGCGAGTAGAAGCCGCCGACAGGCTCAGCGCCGTTGCCGAGCTGCGGCAGCAAAGGCTCATCCGGTCCGCGAAGGGCGCCCAAGGTCGTCAGCTGCGGATAGGCGCGGATCTCCAGGCGCCATGCCTCGTCATCCGTCAGATGCCAATGGAAGATATTGAGCTTCAGCCATGCGAGGATGTCGAGCAGGCGCAGCAAATCGGTCTTGGGCACGAATTGCCTGGAGACGTCGAGATGGCAGCCGCGCCAGCCGTAACGCGGTTGATCGGCAATCACGCCCGAGATCGGGAAACGGAACTTGCCGGGTTCACGCCGGGCACCATCCAGAAGCTGCGCCACTGTCATCAGGCCATAGAGGCGGCCCGAATCGACCGAGAAGGCCAGCTCGATCTCATCCGCACCGAAGGTCAGCTCGTAAGCCTCTGCGGCAAGGGCCGGTCGTTCGACGAAGCGCAGCGCCCTGCCCTGTGGCGCAGCGATGAGGCTGAAAGGAATGTGGCTTGAGGGAAATAGCCTTCGGAAGAGCGCCTGTGCCGTGGCAAGCGCCTTCAGGTTTACGGCATCCGTGCCTTCAGCGGGATAGAGCGCAACAGGAAAGGCTTCGCCCGGCTTGACGTCGATGGAGGCCGGCCAGGGCTGAATGGCGAAGGGAAGCTCCAGCCTGCCCTCCGGCAGCAGCGCCGGCGGCGGCTCGCTGGTCCGGCCTTCGAGCAGAAGATCGGAAGTGAAGACGTCGATATGACTGCCGTCTTCAAGCGAGAGATAGGCGGACTTGGCACCATCAGTGCAATGCTTGGCAACCCGGTGCAGGCTGGAGACCGTGAACGTCCAGCTCTCTCCCGGTGCGATGGACAGGCCGGCGGGCGGCGCAAACTCATGGAAGTTGGCATTGCGACGCACGAAGACGGCATTCTCGCAGATCTTCGGATCGATGAAACGTGTCAGAGTCGTGTAGACGAGGCGAAAATTCGAAAGCGGCGCACCGGAGAAATTGAAAAGCGTCAGGGTCAGCCGGCCATGCTTTCCGCCCTCGGGAGACCATGTGTTTTCCAGATGATAGGAAGCGGGATACATCTAAATTCCCTTTTGGCGAGGGGCATCAATAGTGATCGGACTGTGTGAAGGTGTGGGCGAGCTCCGCCTGCCCTGCCGTCAGACCGCAATCGACCGGCAGGCAGACGCCTGTAATGGCCGAAGCAAGCGGGCTTGCCAGAAACGAAACGGCATTGGCGACATCGACGGGGTCGACAACGCGCCGCAGCGCATACCAGCGCTTCGCTTCCTCGAAGACGTTCGGATTGGCGGCGGCGCGCGCTTCCCAGGCCTGGGTACGCACGGTGCCCGGCGCGACCGCGTTCGAGCGAATGCCGAACTTGCCGTATTCAACGGCGACCAGCTTGGTGAAATGCACGAGCCCGGCCTTGGCGGCGCTGTAGGCGGGATGGCCGAAAACGGCCATGCCGTTGACGGAGGCGATGTTGATGACCGATCCCTTCGACGCTTTCAGCATATCCTCGACGGCACGGAAGCAGAGGAACGCGGCCTCAAGATTGAGGGCGCTGTCGGCGCGCCAGATCTCCGCCGTCGTATCGTGAAGGCTGACCGCGCGGGCCGCTCCGGCATTGTTGACCAATGTCTTGACTGTGCCCAAAGCCGACGCCGTCTTGGCCATTTCGGCCGTGTCGATCTCGCTCGTGATATCCGCCTTGAAGGAGACGAAGCGCTCCGCCGGTCCCAGCGCCTGTGCCGCCTTCTGCGCGGCAGCCTCGTCGATATCGACGAGCAGAATGACATCATGATCATCGGCCAGACGCTTTGCGATGGCGCGGCCGATATCGCCTGCAGCCCCGGTCACGATGGCAACGGATTTACTCATATGGCTTTCCTCTGATTGGTTTCCCGAACGGCGGACGCTCGCCGCCGCCTGTCGTTGTTTTCTATGCAATTGCGGGCGGAGGGCCGCCACGCAGTTTTCCTGGAATGATCCTAGTCCCCGAGAAGCTGCCGATCGTCACCGTCGCGATGGGTGACGAGCTGCTGCTTGATACGGCGCAATATCACCGTGGCCTGCGGACGAAGACGATAGGCGACCAGGCTGGCGAGAATGTCGAGCACGGCCAAGTAGGCGATGCGCGTCGACGACGGCCTATAGATATTGTCGCCCTCCGGCAGATCGATCGGCACGGTAATATCGGCGGCCTCAGCCACGGGGCTTCCGCTCTGCGTCAGCGCAATGGTCGGCACCTTTGCTTCGCGCGCCAGCGTGAAAGCACGCACCAGCTCGGCGTTGCGGCCGGAGAAAGACGAGCCGATCAAGAGGTCCGTCGGCTTGGCCGCTGCGGCCATCATCAGCTGCATGCTATGGTCGGAGCTCGAGGTAATGCGCAGGCCGAGGCGGAACAGGCGGTTCTGTATCTCGCTGGCGATCATCGAGGAATTGCCGCCGGAGCCGAAGGCGTAAATCATCTCCGCGCCGGCAAGCCGGTTTGCCGCCACCTCGATCGCCGCCACATCAAGCCCGCGATGCAGCAGGAACAGCGCGTTCTGCGCCTTGGTAATAATGTCCTGGGCGACATCGGCAGGCGCAATGCTCTTCGGTTCGGGCTTGAGGTAACGCATGCCGACATAAGCGGTGCGGGCCAGCTGTACCTTGAAATCGGAGAAGCTTTCGCAGCCGAGACGGCGGCAGAAGCGCGTAACGGTCGGCGGCGAGACATCCGCCTTGCCCGCCAGCTCGATAATGGAAGCGTTGACGGCGAATTCGAAGTCGTTGAGGACGATGTCGGCAATGCGGATTTCCGATTGAGAAAGCCGGCCCCTCTCGTCCTGCATGGTCGTGAAGATATCCATCAGCTCCCCCTTTATTTTGTCGCTGGGTTCTAAACGTCCGAGACATAATAAGTGACGCAAACCATCTCAATCTCGCAACTCGTCATCAATGCCTACCTAAGAGTGTGCGAGGGGGCGCGGCTTGCCGTTTACGCCCATCTGACGGGAGCCATATGCGTGACGAGCATCATATGGTTCCTGCAAATTATTTTCTTGATGCGTTGACAAATGACCATAGAAAGCAGAATTTGACCAGTGAAAATCGAGAATTATGAAAAGAATTTAAATGACGGCGGATACAATGCGTGATCCTTTCAAGAATCCCTTCCCTGCCAGCGACACCGCAAGACATGCTATCTGGGAGATGCTCGTTCCGCGTGATATCGATGCCTTCCTGGCAGCCGATTGGTCGATGGTGGCGGGCGATTTCGTCGAAGAAGGCTTCATCGGCATAGACGGCAAGCGCGAAATCAGCCCTGACAAGTGGCGCCTCGCCTTCCCGAACCTTGTTGCTTATCGCGACGAGTGGCTGCGCCAGGCACGCGACTTCGCTACCCAATCCTTTGCGGAGGACACGCGCGCGGCCATTTTCACCACCACGACGCTCGAAGACATCGAGATCGAAGGCGATATGGCGCTGGTGCGCAAGAAGTTCGATGGCAGCCTGAAGAAGTCGGACGGCAGCATCGACATCATGAAATGGCAGACGCTCTATTATTGCCGTCTGCATGAAGGACGCTGGAAGATCAGCGGCTTCACCGGCTACCTGCCGAACCCCATGGAATAGAGGCGACAGCATTGCGCATTTTTACCGCGGCTCTAGCGACCGAGACGAACACCTTCTCCCCCATCTGCATCGACCGGCGTGCATTCGAGGCGTCCCTCTATGCACCGCCGGGTATGCACCCGGAAACGCCGACGCTCTGCTCCGCCCCGATCACCGTGGGCCGCCAGATTGCCGTGCAGAAGGGCTGGGAAGTGATCGAAGGCACCGCCACCTGGGCGGATCCAGCCGGCCTGGTGAACCGACGGACCTATGAAGAGCTGCGCGACGAAATCCTCGACCAATTGCGAGCCGCCATGCCTGTCGATGCCGTGGTGCTCGGCTTGCATGGCGCCATGGTCGCCGATGGTTACGAGGACACCGAGGGCGATTTCCTTACGCGCGTCCGCGAAATCGTCGGGCCGGATATCCTTGTCTGCTCGGAACTCGACCCGCACAGCCATCTGACGGCGAAGCGCCTCGCCGCCGCGAACTTCTTCGTCTATTTCAAGGAATTCCCGCACACGGATTTCGTCGACCGCGCCGAAGACCTCTGGCGCATCGCCATCGATACGCTTGAGGGCCGGGTCAAGCCGGTCATGTCGGTCTTCGACTGCCGCATGATCGACGTCTTCCCGACCTCGCGCGAGCCGATGCGCTCCTTCGTCGACAAAATCATGGCGATGGAAAAGAGCGATGCGGACATTCTCTCCATCTCCGTCATTCACGGCTTCATGGCCGGCGACGTCCCGGAGATGGGCACGAAGCTGCTCGTCGTAACGGATAATAAGCCGGATAAAGGCTCTGCGGTCGCCCGCGATCTCGGCCTGGAGCTCTTCTCCAAGCGCGGCACTTTCATCATGCCGCAGATCGACGAGAAGCAGGCCGTCAGCGAGGCTATGGCCGCGACGTCGGGCCCGGTCGTCATTGCCGATCTCTGGGACAATCCCGGCGGCGGCACGGCCGGAGACGCAACCGTCATTTTGCAGGAACTGCTCGATCGCGGCGCCACCGACACGGCGATCGGCACGATCTGGGACCCGATGGCCGTGCAGATCTGTATGGCCGCCGGCGAAGGTGCGGAAATCCCGTTGCGCTTCGGTGCGAAATCCGCACCGGGCACGGGCAACCCCATCGACGGCCACGTCAAGATCGTGCGGCTCGTCACCAATGCCGAGATGCGTTTCGGCGAAAGCTTCGCGCCGTTCGGCGATGCCGCGCATATTCAGCTCGACGGCATCGACATCATCCTGAATTCGACGCGTGCACAAAGCTTCGACCCAAGCCTTTTCTCCGTGATGGGCATCGACCCCACGACCAAAAAGATTCTGGTCATCAAGTCGACCAACCATTTCTACGCATCTTTCTCGAAGATCGCTGCGGAGATCCTTTACTGCTCGGCCGGAACGCCCTATCCGAATAATCCAGCCCGCACCCCCTATCGCCGGGCGCGGAAAGATATCTGGCCCATGGTGGCCGATCCCCATTCGATAGAACGGAAAGACGCCTGAGATGGCACATGACATCGCCTCGGAAATCAGCCCCAAGTCCGGCGACCGGATCGAAGGCCTCTCGACCCCGCGCCCGATCATCGATGAAGACCGGCTGGCCGCGAACATCGCCCGCGTGCAATCCTACATGGATACGCACGGCCTGAACTTCCGTCCGCATATCAAGACGCACAAGATCCCCGCGCTTGCACGCGCTCAGGTCGCCGCCGGCGCAAAGGGCATCAACTGCCAGAAGATCACCGAAGCGGAGGCCTTTGCCGATGCCGGTTTCGAAGACATCCTGATCACCTTCAACATCCTCGGTCCTGAAAAGCTCACCCGCCTCTCGGCGCTCAACGACCGCATTTCCGGGTTGAAGGTCGTCGCGGACAGCACCGTCACCGTCGATGGGCTCTCCGCATGGTTTGCCGAACGCAAGCCGCTGACGGTACTGGTGGAGTGCGATACCGGCGGAGCGCGGTGCGGCGTGCAAACGCCGGAACAGGCAGCGGCCCTCGGCAAGCACATCGTCGGCAAGCCGGGTCTCGTCTTCGGCGGCTTGATGAACTATCCGAAGCCGAACAATGCTGCGGCGACACAGGCCTTCCTGGTCGATGCCATCGCGCTGCTCAAGAATGAAGGCATCGAGTGCCCGATCGTCAGCAACGGCGGCACGCCGAGCCTGTTTGAGGCGCATCTCGTGACGGCAGCCACGGAGCATCGCGCGGGCACCTATATCTATAACGACCGATCCATGGTGCGCGCCGGCCACTGCCGCGAGGAGGATTGCGCCATGCATATCCTCGCCACCGTCGTCTCGCGACCGACCGAAGACCGCGCCGTCATCGATGCCGGGTCGAAGGCTCTAACCTCCGACCTTCTGGGCTTTGCCGACTACGGCCATGTGGCGGACTATCCCGAAGCTGTCATCAAGGGTCTTTCGGAGGAGCATGGTGTGATCGATCTGTCGAACTGCAAGGGCGCTCGCCCGCAGATCGGCGACAAGATCCGCATCATCCCCAACCACACCTGCGTCGTTTCCAATCTGTTCGACCAGATGGTGTTCCACCGCGATGGCGTGGTCACCCGCGTCGAGGATGTGGCTGCCCGCGGCCTCGTCTGGTAGACGCAAGTACCCCCTCAACAAAAACGGCGGCCTGAGAGCCGCCGTTTTCTTTTGTCTCAAAAGTCCCATCTTCCACACGGTTCTGAAAGCGGCTCAGCATTTCATCAAATGGCTAAGCCGCTTAAACTGCCTGTTTGGCGGCAGTTCCTGACCGTTAGGACGCGGTGGAGCTCAGGAGCTCCATGTCGATGTCGGTGAGCTCGACGCGGCGTTCGAAAGCCTGGCCGTTTTCATCGAAGAGGTGGCAATCGGCAATGTGCAGGCCGGTCTTCAGCGGCGCCTCCAGGCGAATGGCGGCGCTGCCCGGCAGCGTGGCGCAGAAGTTCTCGTCAACACCCTCAACGGCGGCATAGGCTACCGTCTGTGCGCCCAGATGCTCGACCACGGTCGGCACCACGGTCAATGTCAGGTCGCCACCGCCGAGCTGGATATGCTCGGGACGAATGCCGAGAGTCAGTGTCTTGCCGATGGCGCCTTCGCGAGGGGTCACCGGCAGAATTGCCTTCTGCCCCTTATAGTCGATCTCCACGCCCGCTTCGCTGACATTCGTGCAGGTGACAGACAGGAAGTTCATCTTCGGATTGCCGATGAAACGCGCGACGAACGTATTCGCCGGCTTGTGATAAAGCTCCAGCGGCGCACCGACCTGAGATATCTCGCCGGCATTGAGGACAACGATCCGGTCGGCCATGGTCATGGCTTCGACCTGGTCGTGGGTCACGTAGATCATCGTCGCCTGCAGGTGGTGATGCAGCTTGGCCAGCTCGATGCGCATATCTGCGCGCAGAGCGGCATCGAGGTTCGACAAGGGCTCGTCAAAAAGGAAAATCTTGGGCTCGCGCACGATCGCGCGGCCGATCGCGACGCGCTGTCGCTGGCCACCGGACAGTTGGCCCGGCTTCTGATACAGACGCTGATCGAGATGCAGGATGCGGGCGGCATGCTCGACCTTGGCCTTCAGCTTGTCCTCCGGCATCTTCTCGACCCGCAGCGGGAAAGCGATGTTTTCGAACACCGACATATGCGGATAGAGAGCATAGGACTGGAAGACCATGGCGATGCCGCGCTTGACGGGTGGCAGGTCGTTGACGCGGCCACCATCGATCATGATGTCGCCGCTGGTCACATCGTCGAGGCCGGCGATCATGCGCAGCAGGGTCGACTTACCGCAGCCGGACGGCCCAACGAAGACGATGAATTCACCGTCGTTAACGTCAAGCTCGACGCCCTTGATGACCTCGAAATGACCGTAAAATTTCTTGACCTGATTAAGGTGCAGCTTTCCCAAACTCTGTCTCCGCGCGGCGCCGCTACAAGGCGGGCAGGGCTCGAAAGGCCGCGCGCGATGCGCGCGCGGCCCGGCGAATTGCGATCTTACTTGTACTGCTCGAGATCGGCAGCTGCCTTCTTCAAGGCATCTGCCGGCTGGGCCTGACCTGTCACGACCGACTGAACCATCGCGATCATCACATTCTGGAAGCCCTTGTAGTCCTTGAAGAGCGGCTCGGGACCACCATAGGCGATGCCATCGATGAACGGCTTCCAGGAAGCGTCCTTCTTGACGAACTCGTCAACCAGCGGCGATGGACGCAGCGGCGTGAGGCCGGCGCCGCCCTGGAGTTCGTATTCCGCCTGCGGGCCCGGAGACGTGATGAACTTGGCGAACTCGGCCGCCTTGTCCTCGACGCCGCTGCCCTTGAAGACGGCAAGGCTGTCGGTGATGAGCAGCGTGCCCTGGCCCTTGGCCGAAGGACCGAGCGGCAGCGGTGCCACGCCCCAGTTGATCTTCGTTTCCTTCAAGCGAGCGGCGGCACCGGAGCCGGCCTGGATCATGCCGACCTTGCCATCGAGGAAGATGGCGCGCATTTCGTTCTGCTCGTAAGCCGTCGGACCTTCGACCGAGTAAGGCGTGATGTCCTTGTAGGCCTGGAGCGCTGCCAGCACTTCGGGGCTGTCGAGGACGATCTTGTCGCCATCGATGACCTTGCCGTTGTTGGTGTAAACCCAGTGCAGGAACTGGTGCATGGTGTTGTCGAACGTCTTGGCCGACAGGCCGTAGCCCGGAATGCCGGTCTTTTCCTTGATCGCCTTGGCGTCGGCGATTTCCTCAGCCCAGGTTGTCGGCGCCTTCTCAGGATCGAGACCGGCCTTCTTGAACAGATCCTTGTTCCAGTAGAGCGCCTTGGTCGAGAAGGCGATAGGCGTGCCCCACTGCTTTCCGTCGAAGGTTACCGTACCGACGATGCCCGGATAATAGGCCTTCTTCTCGTCGTCGGTCATCGGGATCGGAACGATCAGGTCGTTATCAGCGAATTGCTTGAGCGTGCGCGAGCCGACATAGGCCATGGCGACCGGCGTGCCGGCGGCAGCCAGCGTCGTTGCCTTGTCCTGGCACTGCTCCCAGCCGACGACTTCAGGCTTGACTGCCCAGCCGGGATTCTTGTCTTCCCACTGCTTGATATATTTCACATGGATCGGGTCGATGCTGTCGCCGCAATAGATCCAGCTGATTTCCTTGTCAGCCGCGTGCGCGGTCACAGCGCCAAGCGCCGTGGAGCCGAGCAAAGCAAGGGCAAGCAGCCCCGTTTTGAAATGGAATGTCACGTTTAAGCTCCCGTTCTCTCTGGTGGTTGATTTGTTTTATTGCTTCACCGCGCCGGCGGTCAGACCGCTGACGAGATACCGTTGCAGGAAGAAAATCACGACCAACGCCGGTGCGATACCGACGAAGCTTGCGGCCATGAGTTCGTTCCAGACGACCTCCTGCCGGCCGAAATAGGCAAACAGCCCAACCGGCAGCGGCATGTATTCCGTCTTCGAATTGAAAGTAAGAGCGTAGATGAACTGCTGCGCGTAGGAGCCGATGAAAGTGGTAATCGCAACGACGGTGATGCCCGGCATGGCGATCGGCAGGATGACGCGACGCAGAGTATAGAAATGGCTGGCGCCATCGACAAAGGCCGCCTCATCGAGCTCCTTTGGAATGCGCATCATATAGGTGCGCAGCAACCAGATTCCCGAGGGAATGAGGAAAGCCACACCCGGTATGATCATGGCAAAATAGGTGTTCAGCACGCCGAAGGAGCGCATGAGCCTAAACAGCGGGATCAGCAGCACCGCACCGGAGAACATGTTGACCGCCAGGAATGCACCGAGCAGCGGGCCGGAGCCCCTGAACTCGAAACGCGCGAAGGCATAGGCCGCCGGCACGACGAGGACCAGCACGATAATCGTGCTCACGCCGGAAATCAGGAACGAGTTGAAGATATACCAGCCGAAGCCGGGCACGCTGGTCCACATCGTGCGATAGGCTGCAAACGAGCCGTTCTCGGGAATGAAACGGTAAGGCGACGAGAAGAGCTGGCTGAGCGGCTTCAGCGAGACCAGAAACCCTTCGACGAAGGGTGCCAGCACGAAAGTCAGGAACAGCAGGATTCCGGCATAAATGCCGATGAGCTCGTACCACTTGTAGCGATTGATCATCGAAGGCTGGCTCATCGCTGCTTGGCTCCCGTGGAAAAGCGGCTGGTCAGGCGGAAATACGCAAGGCAGAAGATCGACAGGAAGATGCAGATCAGCACGGCGCGGGCAGCACCCTCACCATATTTGTAGGATCCGATCGCGGTGCGATAGGTGTCGATGATCATGGTCGTCGTCTCGCCGTTCGGGCCGCCGCGGGTCAAGATCCAGATGATGTCGAAGGAGTTGAAGGTGGCGATCAGCGACAACATCGACATGGTGACCAGCGAGGGTACCAGCAGCGGCAGGGTGATGCGGCGGAAGCGATAGAAGCGACCGGCGCCATCCGTCCAGGCGGCCTCGTAGAGATCATGCGGGATCGCCTGCATGGCGGCCAGCATGTAAAGCGTGACCATCGGCACGCCAATCCAGACGTCCGTGATAATCGTCGCCCAGAAGGCAGAGCTGCCGTAAGCAAGGAACGCCACCGGGCTGTCGACAATGCCGAAACGCTGCAGCAGCCCCGAAATCATGCCGAACTGGCCATTGTACATCCAGCCCCACATGAAGATGCCGATCGCCATCGGCACAACCCAGGGCGGCATGGTCAGAACCCGGAAAAGCGACCGGCCCGGAACTGCCGAATTCAAAAGCGCCGCCCCCAACGTGCCGATGATCATCTTGATCGACACGGAGAAGAACGTCCAGATGAAGGTGCGGACGATGACACCCGCAAAAGTGTCGTTGAAAATCTTCGCGTAATTCTCGAAGCCGACCCAGTTCGTCACCTTCTTCAACGACGCATCGGTGAAGGACAGGATTATCGTGTCGACCAACGGATAGGCGACGATGACGGCGACATAGAGAAGAGCCGGAAAAAGAAGGAGCCAAGCGAAGATGACCGTGCTGCGTTGAACACCCATCTTGCGCCCCTCCCTAGGCTACTTTTGCATAGAGCGCTTCGTCGAACTCGTCCCATATCGGTCGGAGATCGACAACTGTCTTCTTCATGCGCGCCTCGTCTATCGAGAGTGCCAGAATGCCCGCCTCAAGCGCGTTCAAGGTGGAGACCGGCAGATGCTGGCCCAACTTCACATGCGAGACGATATCGGCAGCCATCTGCTCATCGGCACCATAGTGCTGCGAAAGCGACGTTGCCGCGTAGGTATTTCCGATCACTTTCTTGCCGGTCAGCACTTCGTGAACGTTGAAATAGCCACGAATGAAGTCGCCCTCGGCCATGCCGCGCGAACCCATGATGGCAAAGCGGCGGAATTGGTCCGGCGCGTTCAGATTGGTGTGGAAGTTCATGCCGACACCGTTGGCGTATTCGATGATCGCGACCTGATAGTCGATGATGTCGCCATCGCTGTCAAAGACCTTGTCCGACCCCATCCAGCCACTCGGCTTGCGATGGAAGAGTTCGAGATCATTGATCCCTTCGCGTGCGGGATCATTTTCCGGAATGAAGGTCTTGCGGCCGCCGAAGCTTGCGACCCGTTCGGGACGAGCACCGACGACGCCATTATAAAGATCAAGGTCGTGGCAGCATTTCTCCAGCAAGAAGCTGCCGGAATAATGCTGGTAGCGGCGCCAATCGCGCATGAAGAAGGCGCCATGATAGGGCTCGATATGCTCTGCGGCCTCGATCGACACGACATGACCGAGCTTGCCCTCGGCCTGAGCAACCAGCAGATCGCGATACATGGGCGAGTAGCGCAGCACGAGCCCGACCATCAGCCGCTCGTGACCATATTTCGCCATCAAACGCGCAAGCTCGATGCTGTCCTTGATGGTTGAGACAATCGGCTTTTCGCAGAAAATTTTCAGGCCGGCCTCGAGGCCGATGCGAATATGATCGAGATGCATATGGTTCGGCGAACCGATCATCAGCAAATCGATCTTTTCGTTGGCGATCAGCTCCTGAGGGGTAGCATAGGCCTTTCCAGCCGATATGCCCTTCTCGATCAAACCGGGGAGGCCCGCCGGCTCCGGATCGACATATCCGGCAATCTCGAAGCTTTCATCGATCGCCTTGAACACATAGCCCAGATAACCCAGGCGGAATCCCAGGCCAATGATTCCAACTCGCATACTTTTGAGTTCCCATTACGTAATTTATTTTCGTAATCTTGGGACAAATTTTCGCATTCGTCAACGACGTTCGCGCATTTACATGAAAACATGAAATTTATTTTCAGATCGACGCCTAAAAAAGCGCAGCCCTCAAATGTGAAGCTGCGCCTGTTTTGGCTGCATTGCCGCATATTTCAGCAGGCATGCCTGCAGCGCCTCACCGGTCGGGACCATTATACTGCCAATATTGATAGTTCGGCTTTCTGGTGCTGCTGGAAATGACGCCATTCTGTTCGCAGACATAACCGAGGCGCGGCAACCCGCGGTAATAAAAGCCTCTATAGAAGTCGTCCGGATACAACGTGGTCGTGTTGCATTGAAATTTCTCGTCGGCGGCCATCTTCGGCGCCGTTACCCCCGGCAGGTTCTTGTAGGGATACACGGGCGCAACATACGGCTTGGGCAGAAGCGGATTGTCAGCCAATGCCACAACCGGCATGGCAGCGGCAAGCAGCAGAGCAGCAATGGCGATTTTCGGTTTGTTCCACATGAATTGCTACGCTCCTTTACCCGATGCGAGCACAACAGATGCACGACGCTTGCTTAAAATATAGTGAGGCCAGCGTCGCGCACCAACAGCTCGCCCATCACAATCGAGAGAAGACGCAGCTTTGCAGAGGCAGACGAATATGCTCACGCTTCGTTACACCAAATAAAATGCTTTTATCCACGAATGCAACATTGGCGCGAATCCAGGATTTGCGACAATTCATAAGCATGGTATATAGTAGCAAAAGCGCTACTTTAGTTCCCAACGGTACAATTTCTGTTTGTAGGAGTAACAGTCATTCTCGAACAGATAGATCGCACCCCTCCCCACATGGATCCTTTGCTTGCTGAAAGCGCAGCACAGCAAGTGCGCATCTATGTCATCAACCTCGATCGCTCTCGCGATCGCTGGGAGCGCTTGCGTGGTCAGGCTGCGGAATACGACCTGGGCATTACCCGAATTCCGGGCATCGATGGCAAAGCTGTCGCCGATCAGGATCGCGTCGACTTTCATCCGAAGTCGTTCATCCACCATAACGGCCGCAAGCTTCTGCCTGGCGAATACGGCTGTTATCGCAGCCATCTGCTCGCGCTGGAGCAATTCGTCGCGACAGGCGACAGCATGGCTATCATCATGGAAGACGATATCGAGCTGAACGAGACGCTGATCCCGCGCGCGATCGCTGCGATGGACAGTATCGGCGGCACGGGTCTCGTCAAACTCGTCAATCACCGTCTGGTTGGCTTCAAGCAGGTGTGCGAAACAGCAAAGCATGACATCATCGGCCGCTGTATGCATGGCCCGCAGGGGTCTGCGGCCTGTTATATCGTCGACCGCAAGGCGGCCATGAAACTGCTGGTGACGCTGAAGCCGCTGCTGCTGCCCTACGACGTCGCCCTCGAACGTGGCTGGTCCACCGGCGTCCAGACCTTTGCCACGCAGGACAATCTCGCCGAGTTCAGCCCGCATCGTGCCGATACGACGATCGGCAATCGCTCCCATTATCGTGCCGTGAAGCGACATTTCCTGTTGCGGATGACGACACACTGGTTCCGCACCTGCGATCAGCTGCGGCGCTGGCGTTATGCCGTCGGCGTCAAACGGTAAGAAAGCATCATCGCAAACCTGGGCTATAGGGCGATGATCGACGGCTTGGCCTGCTGTTCATCTGTCAACGCGAATGAAAAGCCGGTGCAAGTGGCTGGAATGGACCCTATAGCGGCACGGCGTTGTCGAGATCGGGCCGATCGATCGCAAGATCCGTTTCGCGTTCGCGATAGACCAGATCCACCACTTCGCTGCTCGGCGCATAGCCGGACACCAGCTTTTCCAATAGGGCCCTCGCCAGCGGGATGTCGTTTTCGTTGAGTGCCGCCTCGAGCGCGGAAAGCCGCTTCGACAACTCGGGCCAGGGCAGAAAATCCTCCTTGGCCTGCATGATGCGCGGATGGCTCGTCGGCTGCGGATCATCGCCGATCAGCAGCTCTTCGTAGAGTTTTTCGCCTGGGCGCAGCCCGGTGATCTCCAGCTCGATGTCGCCATCGGGCTCATCCGCATCCCGCACGGTCAAGCCGGACAATTCCACCATTCGGCGAGCAAGATCGGCGATACGCACCGGCTCACCCATATCAAGCAGAAAGACATCGCCACCACCGGACATCGCACCGGCCTGGATTACCAGTTGCGACGCTTCGGGAATGGTCATGAAATAGCGGGTGATCTCCGGATGCGTCAGCGTGATCGGGCCGCCATCACGGATCTGCTGGCGAAAGAGCGGCACGACCGAGCCGGAGGACCCCAACACGTTGCCGAAGCGGACCATGGCAAAATTCGTGCTGTCGGCGCCTGACTTCCGATCTGCGTCCATCGCCTGCAGCACCATTTCCGCCAGCCGCTTGCTGGCCCCCATAATGTTGGTCGGGCGCACGGCCTTGTCGGTGCTGATGAGAACGAAATGCTCGACGCCGTAATCCCGGGCAGCTTCGGCTGCTATCTGCGTCCCGAGCACATTGTTGCGGATGCCCTCGACGGGATTGTACTCGACGAGCGGCACATGCTTGTAGGCAGCGGCATGGTAGACGGTCTTCGGCCGCCATGCCTCCATGATCTGCCGGATGCGCTGGCTGTCCCGCACGGAAGCAAGGAAAGGGATGATGCGAATGTCGGTGTAGCCGGCAGCGACGGCCGATTTTTCCAATTCGCCATGAATGGCATAAAGCCCGAATTCGCTCTGCTCCACCAGCAGCAGCGCAGATGGGCCGTTTTTCAGGATTTGACGGCAGAGCTCGCTGCCGATCGAACCGCCGGCGCCGGTCACCATGACCACCTTGCCGCGGATGTTCTTCTCGATCAGCGCTCTGTCCGGCGCGATCACGTTACGTCCGAGCAGATCTTCGATATCGAGTTCGCGCAGGTCGGAGACGGCAACGCGACCCTGGGCGAGCGCCGTCAAATCCGGCATGGTCCGCACCGTGACGCGCGCCTTGCGCATGTCTTCGAGGATCTCATTGCGCCGCTGCCTGGTCGCATTCGGCAGGGCCAGCAGCACACCCTTGATCTCCCCGGACATTGCCAGCGCCGGCAGATCGGCAGGATCGTAGATCGGCAAGCCGCCCATGATGCTGCTATGCAGGTTCCGATCATCATCGAGATAGCCGACGACATTCAGCTCGGCGCTGTTGGCAAGTGCGCCCGCAAGCTGCCGACCCGAAGCGCCGGCGCCATAGATCAGCACCTTGGCGAGCTGATTGCGGTTCAGCAGCCGCTGATAGGCATTGCCGAGCCAATAACGCGTCCACATGCGGGACAGCCCGATTGCGATCAGCAGCAGCAAGGGTTGCAGGATGCCGACGGTGCGCGGCACGCCCGGCACGCTGATTGCCGTGAAAATCGTCATGAAGGCTAGCGCATAGATCGCCACCGCCTTGACGACGGTCATGAAGGCAGACAGGCCCGCATATCTGAAAATGGCGCGATAGAGGCCGAGCACGATGAAGATGGGAATGGCGACCAGAAGCGAGACGATGGCCGGCAGCCACTCGACGCCTTCCAGGATCACCCAATCGTCGAGGCGCAAGCAATATGCGAACCAGACCGTCAGGACACAGAGGCTGGCGTCGACGAGCAACGCAAGCGCACGCTTCGTCGAACGGGGCAATGCCAGAAACGGCAGGACAAGCTTATCCGCGGGCACCATCGGTCAACTCCCCCTGGCGCCTGTCATCAACGCGGCACGCCGATTTTCTCGCATTGATTGTCTCACGATGCACCGCAGATGCATAATGATTGCATCGCACTTTCATTAGCAGATCTCAATTCATTTGAGCGCGGATTTACATGTAGAACAGCTGCCGCACAATTGCATCCTCGATGTTGACGAGGCCGAAGGCGCATAAAATGAGAAAAGGTCACTTGCCGAGATAGCTGCGGACAACGGGGTGCCGGAACAGCCCAAGGAGGATGGCAAAGACCATGCCGATGCCAGCGCCGAAGATCGCCCCGGCAATAAGCCCGGCCACCATCATCACCTTCCGGCTCGGCCCATCCGCTGTCAGCGGCGGTTCGGCTTCGGAGATCACGCGAATATTGCTGCGCGACAGATCCTGCGCATCGCTCGTTTGACCGGATCGTTTCAAGAGAGATTCGTAGAGATCGCGCGCAGCGGTCGCCTTGCGCTGCAGCTCGTTAAGCCCGACGAGCTTGCCCGACGTATTGACCTGAGACGCCTTCTGAACCGTCAGCTCCTTGGCGATATCCTGCTCGGCCCTCTGCGCCTGTTCATAGTCGGAACGCGCCGACGTCATCTGCCGCTGCAACTCGTTGCGGATTTCCGCTCCCAGGCTTTCTAGCGAGGATTTTGCGGCAAGCAAACGCGGATGACGGGCGCCGAGCTGGCTTTGCAGGCTGCCGACATTGGCGGCAAGCGCAGCGTATTGCTGACGCAAACTGCTCAATGCCGTGGATGCGCCGCTGGCCGCCGGGTTGTTGGAAACCACATCCTCGAAGCTGAGCTTGCCGGCGGCATCGGCGCGCGCCTTGGCTTCGATCGTCTTCTGCTGTGCCGTCACCAGCATGTCGTTCAGCGCGGTCAGGCGCTTGTCGGAAATCAGGTTGCCTTCCACCGCCACCATGTCATTGTCGGCGCGATAGGTTTCGACCGCTTTTTCGGCTGAAAGTACTTGCAGGCGCAGATCATCGAGCCTGCTGTCCAATGCGGTATTGCTGGTCTTGTAGCTACTCGCCGCCGCCCTGCTTTCCTCATCCACGAAGGAAGAGACAAGCTGATTGGCAATCACCGCGGATTTTTGCGGATCGCGCGTCGTTACCTTCAGGGTCACGACGTAGGTGCTTGCCTCGCGGGCGATTTGCACGGCCTTCGCCAAGGTTGCCGTCGCAACAAATTTAGCCGTGTCCCCGGTTGCGCCACCGTTGAACTGCGGATCGTGGTCAAGTTTCAGAACATCGACGACATGGCCAAGCACCCTGCCCGAGGACAGGATCTGCGTCTGGCTGTCGATCATCGTCAGGATGAGCTCAGGTGCAGTCGGCGCCTGCTGTGAGGAATCGGCGTTACCGGCAGGGCGCGGATCGAAATAAAGGCTGGTGACTGCGGAAAATTTCTGCGGCACCAACCGAATGGCGCCGGCACCCAACACGGCGCCAACGACCGCCAGCGCAAGAACCAGCTTTTTCTTGCCCCAGATCGCCCTAACGGCACTGCGCAGATCGAGCAACGGCCCGTCGAGATTCACCGCCGGAACCGGCTGAACATCGACCGGCGGCGCAGCAACGACGACAGGCTCCACCGCCGGAGGTGTCGCCGGCGCGAAAACCGGCTTCGCCGCGGCAGGTACGATTGTGTCGGCGTGGAGTTCGCGCTTAGCTTGAACCGGCTCGTGAGCGACGGCCGTCTCTTTGGGACGGTCGGCGGGCTGAACAGCGGCAGCGGGCTCCGCTTCGGCAACGAAGTCGCGCGGGCGCAGCACCGGGCTGCGCGGCCGCAAGCCCTGACGGTGTTCGTCAGACGGCTCCATGCCACGCCAACCCGGAAGTTGGTCCGATCGTTTGCTTCGTTCCATTGAACTCATGTCAGGCTTTCAACGCTCAGCGGGCAAGTCATGCCCGGCAGATGCCGCAAGTTTAGAAATGTTTGGCTAACGGACCATTAAGGACGCTCGCAGGAAGTCGCGCTACTCGCGTCGACGGACAGTGTGCGTTCATCATTGTTCAATGCGATCACACCTATGAAATCAGCACCTTCAAAGCAGGAACGTGCCATGACCGAACTGAAGTCGAGACTGCTGCGCTGCCTGCTTGCCGCGACTGTGACCTTTGCGTCCATCGCATCAGCCGATGACGGCCTTGCCGCATCGCAGCTCTGCTATCGCGGCATCAATCTTTCCGGCGCCGAATACGGCGATCGTGATGGGGTGCCCGGCGTCAACTTCACTTATCCTTCGGAAGAGACAGTGCGCTACTTCGCCGGCAAGGGCATGAACGTCGTGCGCCTGCCCTTCCGCTGGGAGCGCCTGCAACCCGTCCTCAGCCAGCCTTTCGACGGGGCGGAGCTGCAGCGGCTGAAGGATGCCGTCGATCTCATTCAGAAGCACGGCATGGCCGTCGTCCTCGATCCCCATAACTTCGGATATTACGACAAGACCCAAGTGACGCAGCAGCCGGCAACCGATCTTGCATTCGGCGATTTCTGGGCGCGGCTTGCCATAGAATTCGCCAATCGCAAAGGCGTCCTGTTCGGCCTGATGAACGAGCCGCACGACATCAAGGCGCCCGACTGGCTGGAAGCGGCCAACACCGCCATTCGCAGCATCCGCACGGTCGGCGCGCGCAATCTCATTCTCGTGCCCGGCACGAACTGGTCGGGCGCGCACAGCTGGTCCGCCGACGTGCTGGGGGGCGGCGCAAACGGCACAGTCATGCTTGGCGTCAAGGATCCCCTCGATTTCTACGCTTTCGAAATCCATCAGTATCTGGACGCGGACAGCTCGGGCACGCATCCCGTCTGCGACGGCAGCGATTCCGCGCAAAAGGGATTGAACGAGGTCACGGACTGGCTGCGCAAGAACGGCAAGCGCGGCTTTCTCGGCGAATTCGGCGTGCCCGGCACCGAGCCTTGCCTTGACGGGCTGAAGGCCGTTTTCAACATTATGGCAGACAATAGCGACGTATGGCTCGGCTGGACCTATTGGGCGGCCGGCGAGTGGTGGCCGCCGCAGGAGCCGCTGAACGTCCAGCCGCGCGGCGGCAAGGACCGGCCACAGATGAAAGCCCTCACGGCAGCGGCCGGCAAGAAGATGCCACTTGCGCCGAGCTGCGCTGCCGTCAAGCCGGCCGGCTGACCAATCAGCATGAGCGAACGGATAGCGCTTTGTCGCGAATCACGAGGCTGGTATCGTTGCGCCGGCATCGTTATGGCGGCCCTGAAGGGGCGCCGCAGCCCTGGACAATAGATGAAGAGCCTCGCCGACAAACAACGCCTCGATTATCCGATCCTGGCAATCACGCTGTTTTCGGTGCTCTACAATTGCATCCTCGCCTACATCAACCACAACGTGATGACGCTTTCGGTCACGCATGTCGTGCTCTGCGAAGGGCTGATGATGATCTCCAGCGTGGTCTACATTTTCAAAAAAGGCATCTATGAAGAGGATCTGCCGCTCGTCCTTTTCCTCGTCTTCACGCTGATCGTGACGATCTACATCACCGCCTTCAACCGCCTGACCTTTATCGACCAATTCCGCAATGTGCTGATCATTTTCGCCTTTGCAGGCATCGGCAGCTGGGCGAGCGAGCGAACGGTGAAGCTCATCTTCCGCATCGCCTCCTTCATGGTGCTGCTGTTCCTCATCTGCGAAGTCGTCAGCACGCCGTTTTACGTCACACTCTTCCACCCCGCCGAGTATTTCGAAAATACGCGCGGCATCAAGCAGATGAGCTTCAACAACACCGGCCTCTTCGCCAATGCGCTGGGCTTTCAGGGGCGCTTCTCCTTCGGACTGATCGATCACCGATCCTCGTCGATCTTCCTGGAGCAAGTGTCGCTCGCCAATTTCTGCGGCGTCATCGTCATCTATCTGCTCTCCTTCTGGCCGAAACTCGGCAAAATTGACAAGGCGTTGTTCATCGCGACGGTGCTGCTGATCCTGCTCACCAACGACACCCGAACCATGCTGATCTTTTCCTTCGTCAGCATCGCCGGTTATTTCCTTTTTCCGAAGATTCCCAAGGCGTTCAACCTTATCCTGATGCCGCTCATCATCCTGATCGGCTTCTTCGTGCATTTCATGAAGCCGGACGAAGTCGGCGACAATTTCACCGGGCGCATCGGCGTCACAGTCAAGAAAATGCTGGAGCTCGACGTCCAGTCCATGCTGGGCCTGTCGATTTCACGGATCGGCGAGTTCGCCGACAGCGGCTACGTCTATCTCATCTACGGCTCGACGATCTTCGGTCTGATCGTCTTCTGGCTCTTCGTCTGCCTTTACCCCGCCGGAACCTCGCCTGCGCAAAGACGCTGCGTCCATTCACTCTCTCTTTTCATTTTTCTGAATATGATGATTGGCGGCACGGCGATCTTTTCCATCAAGATCGCCGGGCTGCTCTGGCTGCTCGTCGGTTATATGCGCGCTTCTGAGAAGCCGCGAACCGTTCGCGTGCGGTCGGAAAATCTAAATGGAAGCCGGGTGCCGGGCTGACCGAATTTGCGTCGGCCGCGGCCGCGTGAGGATCGGGATGCTTGTCCAGTTGCAGTATCTGCGCGCCATCGCTGCGCTGATGGTCGTCTATTTTCATTCGGTGCTGCAGGTGCCGAAGGTCGATCCCGGTTTCCAGACGGTCTTTCACCTGTTCGGCGAGACTGGCGTCGACATTTTCTTCGTGCTCAGCGGCTTCGTCATGTGGCTGACCACGACCGGACGCGAGATACGCCCGCTGGAATTCTACCGTCGCCGCATCCAGCGCATCGTGCCACTCTACTGGCTGGCCACCCTGTTCGCCGCCTGTGTCGCACTGGTGGCTCCGACGCTGCTGAAATCGACGGTCTTCGAGTTTCCGCACGTCATCGCCTCGCTATTCTTTCTTCCCTGGAAAAACCCGGCCGATCCGACGCTGACCGTCCCCGTGGTCGTGCCGGGCTGGACGCTGAACTACGAAATGTTCTTCTATTTCGTATTCGGCCTTCTATTGCTCGTGCGCGAGAAGTGGCGCATGGCCTCCCTCTTCGCCGCGATGACGGCTATCATCGTCTTCTGCAGGCTGCTGCCGGGCGACCTGACGGCCGCCAAATTCTACGGCGACCCGATCATCTATGAATTCCTGGCGGGCGTGCTGCTTGCCAAGCTCTACCTCGACAAGGTCCTGCTGCCGCAGGCGGTCGCGTGGCCGGCGCTTGTCATGGGGTTCTCTTTCCTGCTGATCAACGAGACGCTGTGCGACGCCAGCACGCGTTCCTACATGTGGGGCATCCCCGCCGTGGTCATCGTCTATTCGGCCGTATCGATAGATTTTTCCAAACTGCCTGTTATCGGCTCGCTGAACTATCTCGGCGACGCCTCCTACAGCATCTATATCACCCACGCCTTCACGCTCGCCGTGCTGCGCGTGGTCTGCGTGCACCTGAATATCGACATATTGGCGAACGCCCCGGTCTTCGTGAGCTGCTGCATTCTCTTCTCGGCGATCGGTGGCGCTATCGTTCACGAACTGACGACGCCCAGCCGCTGGCGGAAGTGGAAACGGAAGCCGGCGGTCGCCGCCTGATCGCTTTACCATCAGATTCAGCCCGTCTTCTCTCAGGACGACGGGGATACGCGGCTGGAAGGCGCAATGGGAACGGAATTTTCCGCCGCCTGTCCTAAGCTTTGCCCCATGTTCGGATCGGGAGCTTTTCCCCGCCGGTTGATTGCGCTAAGCGAGCGGCAACAATGAGCCGCTTTACGAGGTAAGAGATATGAAGAACTATGTACTGACCGTTGCGTGCAAGTCGACGCGCGGGATCGTGGCGGCGATATCGAACTATCTTGCCGAGCAGGGTTGCAACATCGTCGATTCCAGCCAGTTCGACGATCTCGACACCGGCATGTTCTTCATGCGCGTCTCCTTCATCTCCGAGGAGGGTGTCGGCGAGGCGGCGCTGGTCGAAGGCTTCAAGCCGATCTCCGACAGGTTCGCCATGGTCGCCGAGTTCCATGACAGCAAGAAGCGCATGAAGGTGCTCTTGATGGTGTCGCGCTTCGGTCATT